>Ga0247728_10018_pt1 | contig 221256 bp, 226 predicted proteins | sample SalenrCarbi39_FD_183048 | JGI IMG/M metagenome (GOLD analysis project Ga0247728, IMG submission 183048) | Saline wetland microbial communities from Lincoln, Nebraska, United States - Carb-i39 | ecosystem: Environmental > Aquatic > Non-marine Saline and Alkaline > Salt marsh | place: USA...
GCGAATGTTGCGTCGGTAGCGCAGGATGACGCGGGCATCGCGGTAGCGGATGGCACCGTAGATGCAGAACGCCAGCGCACTGCCGACGCCCATGGCGGGGCTCAGCGCGAGCGACCACGGGGCCACCAGGGACAGAAACGCGGCGCCTGCACACGCCGCGACGGTATAGAACTCCACCGCTGGGCGCAGCAGAACCTCGACCGGCTGTTTCCCCGACATGGCTTCATTGCTCGATGCCGGTGGCTGTGATCAGCACCGGGTAATGCCGCAGACCCAGGCGCTCGGCCAGGTCGTCACCGGCCACAGGCGCAAGGGGCACGCCGGGCACCAGGGCGCGCAGCCGTGCCAGGCCCTGCATGGTCTCGACGTTAACCACCAGGCCCACCGCGCCGCGCTCGCGCAGCGAGCCCGCCTGGCGAAGCAGCCAGGCGTGGGAAGCTTCGTCGTCGCCGACGACTACGAAAGGCCGCAGGCCCGGTGCCTCGATCACGCGCCGCGCGACGGTGCCAGGCGTGAGCTTGGCACTGCGCACCGGCAACATCGCGGCCTCATCCATGGGCGTGGCGGGCACCGGAAGCATCGGGATGGGCGGCCCGGCCGGAGCATTGGCGCGCGGCTGAAGGTTCAGAGCCTCGTAGTACGGCAGCGCCGACGTGCCGCCACGGTCTTCGACGACGATCAGGGGCTCTCCGGCGCGCGAGGCCAGTGGCAGAGCCGCCAGCAGCACGAGCAGGCCCTTCAGTGTGAGATGGGTCAAATGGGATGTTTTCATGGGGTGCTCTCCTGGTGCACGGCGATGGCCGCGGCGGTTGGGTGTGTGCCCTGCACACGGGCAAGGTGGCGCGACACGCTGCGCCGGTAACGAGCCGCAGGTTCTCCGCCCGCAGGACGGTGGTAGCGACCGATCGCCGGCAACCAGTCCTCGCCCGAGGTGTGCTGCTCTTTCAGGATTTCAGCGGCGATGGCGAGGTTGCTGTATGGGTCGAGCAGGTCGCACGGGCTGGCGTAGCGCTGCTGGTGGTAGCCGAGGTTGATCTGGCCCAGGCCCGCGTCGATGCGTGTGTGCGGCGTGGCGCGCATTGCCTGCTGCAAACCAGCGCAGGCGTCGGCACGGGTGGTGAAGCGGCGCGACTGACCGGCGACGTTGAGGGACCACGGCCACGGGACGATGCGCCCGTTGCGGCGGATGCCGCTTTCCTGCAAAGCCACGGCGTAGAGCACCGTCGAGGGGATGCCCGCGCGCTGTGCGGCAAGCTGGTAAGCCGGTGGCGGAAGCTCCTGGGCATGGGCGGCGCAGGCGCACAGGCCCGCCGCGATCACCAGTGCGCGCAAGCACTGCGAAACGGAGGTGGCCGCTATGGCTGGCGCTGCCATTGACCGTTCACCTCGCGCACGACCGCAGGAAGGTCTCCGGGCAAGCTCAGCGACAGCCACCGCCCGCCATCATGGTTGAGCGTGATGCCACCGCTGCGCACGCGCGCCGGATCGACGTTCGCACGCTTGGCCCAGTCGCGGATGCGCGTGTCGTCTTGGCGGCTGCCGACCATGTACAGGTCGAACTCGGTGCCGGAGGATTGCAGGCGCTGCACGAGTTGCCCGCAGGCCGCGCAGCCGTCCTTGACGAACACGGCCGTGCGGCCTGAACCGCGCAAGGGATTGGCGCTTGTGCCGGCGCCGGGTTTTTCGTCAGGCAGGTTCACCCGCTGCATGCCGGGACTCAGGCGCTGCCAGGCCTGGTCGTAGGCACGCTGGTAGGCGAGCAGCTTCTCGATACGGCGCGCCTCGACCTGCACCTGCAGCTCTGCGTAGCGGCGCCGTTCCTCGTCGGTGCGCGCCTCGATGCCCAGGGCGGACAGTGGGTCCAGGTTGGGCGAGTAGATGCCCAACGGCCCGTCCATCAGCTCGCGATAGCGAGCCCACTCCTGCGGTTGCAGGCCCCAGTCGCCTGCCACTCGGTCGTCCAGGGAGCGAGTAACCAGCGGGCGCTCCTGGCTGTGCGCACTGCCGGCGGGAGCCGTGGCCGGCTGCTGCGCCCAGGCGGGCAACTGGGCAGACGCGAGCAGGAGCGCGGAAAGGATGATCGACGGTTTCATGTCGTGCGCTCCGCTCAAGGAATCGCCATGCGACGGGTCTGGTCGCCGGCCTGGAACACCGCAGTGTTGCCCTCGACTGCCTGCAGGCGCCACGGGCCGACGGCATCGCCGGGAAGCAGCACTTGAAGCTGGTCGGGCGTGAAGTTCCCGTTATTCGGTGTGACGGACAGGCTGCGCTGGCCGGCGCGAAGTTCGGCGCCGACGATGCGGAACGGCAGTGGCGGCGGTTCTGGTTTGGCGGTGGGCCTGCTCGGTGAGCGCGGCTGGGCGGGCGCTGCGGCACGCAGGGCGCTTGGGCGTGCCTTGATCTGCTCGACTTCCGCACGAAGCGCCTGAAGGTCTTCGGCAGCGGCATAGCCGCTCAGCGTTGTCTCGACCTGGGCGGCGCGTGCTTCCAGGCGTTCGCGGGTATCTTTGAGGTCTGCCGCTGTTGCGACGACTGGACGCTGCTGGATGGCCTCAATGGTCTCGGCCAGGCCCACCGCCTGCGCTTCGAGACGTTGCAGGCGGGAATCAAGCAGCGTCTGGTCGGCCTGGTCGTTCATGGTCTGGTAGCTCAGGGCAGCGAAAACGCTGAGGCTGATCAGCCAGAGCCACATTAGGCTCTGCAACACCACGGCGGAGATCGGGCGCCGGGGAGCCTGCGCGGTATTCATGGCTGGCCTCCCGAAACCGAAGGCATCAGCGGAAACGTCTGCACCGCCTCGGCAACAGGCGGCTCGTGTGCGTGCTCGGCGGTCGCACTGCCTCCAGGCTGCTCAAAGCAAATCTGCCGTGCCCGTTCATCCGCATGCAGTTCCCAGGCCGGGCCGGCCAGGGTGAGCAGCGCATCGCGCAAGGTCATGGGGCCAAGATGCCGGTGCGCCGCCGGCAGCGGCAGCGCATACAACTCGGTCACGGCGCTGGGCGTCTCGCAAAGCTGGTAGCCACTGCGTTTGAGCACATGCCGCAGCCCATCGCCCACCGTGGCGCGGGCATCCTCGGGCATGGACACGTCGATGGTCTGCAACAGCAAGTCACGCTGCGCCGCCGTGGGTGCCAGCTCGACCAGCGTGTAGCGGCCATAGCGCACGACGGGAATGAACTCGGGTGCCTCGGGTTCGGGAGCGGAGGAGACGTCTTCTATGGCGTCTGGCACCAGCGGCGCGGTGGTGGTCGCGCAGCCGCTGGCCAGCGCTGCGGCCAGGAGACCAGCGCCGACCAGACGCCGGGATACATGGGTTGCGGGCATGGCATCGGCTCTTCTGTTGCGATGCCGATACCTTGGCGGCACGGTGCCGCACGGTCAGCCAGGAATGCGAACTGGGTGGTGCCCGGTTTTCTGCCTTGGGCAAGTGCTGGGCCTTCACGGGAACCCTTTGGAATGAGAGAAAAACGCAGCCCCGCCCACGAAGAACGCGGACGGGGCTGCAAGGTGGGACGAACAGAAAGTCGGCGGCGCTAGGCCGGCGATGGCGTGGGGTTCAGGCGGTGACCAACTGCCGGGCCAGTGCGACCTCGACGGAATCACCGTCCTGGTTCAGAACATCCAGCCCCGATTCGGGCACATCGCCCGAGGTGGACTGCGAGACCATGATCTTCTTGGCCATCAGTTCCAGGCAGGTCATCTGCGAGGAGCCGGCGTAGCCGAGGTAGATCACGCGCACGGGCTGTTTCTGCCCGATGCGCCAGGAGCGGCGTGCTGCCTGTTGGAGCGAGTACACGTTGTAGCCACTTTGCATGAACACAATCGTTGGAAAATCCAACAGATCAAGGCCCGTTTTGACCAACTCCGGGTTCGTGACAAGCACATCAATGCCACGATCCAGTTGCTCGGCGATCCAGTCCTCGCGGCGGCTGGCATCCACGCTTGCGCGCAGTACCGCTACCTTGAAACCTTCTTGCTCCAGCAGCCCCTTCAGGCGCGACGTGGTGTCGCGCGTGCCGGTATAGACCGTGTAGGCCAGAACCTTGCGCCCCTGTGCCTTCTCTGCCTTGCAGATGTCGATCAGTTCACGCTCCTTGGGGCTGATCTCGAACTCATTGAACTGAGCCGGGACGAACGCCAAGGTGTTGCGCGTGCGCGGATGCACTACGGTCTCCGACCGGAAGCAGCAATCCGGCCAGGCCAGCAGCACGTTGAGCACCACACCCAGCAAGGTCGTGTCGCGTCGCGCCAGAGCCTGTTTCAGCTCCGCGGTCAGCCGACCCGCCAGATCGCGATAGGCCGCGGCTTGTGCCACGTCCATCTGGACTTCACGAAACTCCTCGTCATACGGCGGCAGAACGTTGCCGCCAATGTCCTTGAGTTTGAGGAAGATGGTGAACGGCAGGATGCAGCGCAAGACGCCTTTCGGCCCGAAGCCGGGAGCCTTGACCGTGCGCACCGATACCTTGGTGCCCTTGGCCGTCTTGTGCGCCGTGCCGGCGCTCTCGGAGTAGATGTCCTTGAGGACACCGTGATCGCGCATGAACGCCATCGCAGCCGAGGTCATGCTGCCGCTCGTGGTCGGGCGGTAGCCGTCTTCGATCATCCGTCCTGGCAGCGCCCGGAACAGCAGGTAGAACAGATCATCGCCATAGCCGCCCATCAGCGTACCGGTCAGCAGCAAGGTCTTGCGAGCCTTCGCCGCCAGCACGCCCATGGCCTGGCCTTGGGCACTGCCGCCGTTCTTGTACTCGTGCGCCTCGTCGGCGATGAGCAGGTCGAACGTGCCTTGCGGTAGGTAGCGTTTGATGAACTCGGACGGTTGGTAGCCGCCTTCGCCAAAGCCAAACTCCATGTTGGCCATCGCACGTTCCATGCGCGTGGCCTGACGGTCGGAAAACACCAGCTCGCCGTTGCCATCCATGAGGTTGATGAACTCATGGATGTTGTCGCCCAGCATCGAGGCCAGGAAGCCGTCACCGAACTTCTGCATCAGCTTCTGTGCAGTGACTTCCCCGATGGTCGGGATGCGCTTCAAGGCTTTGAGGACGACCGAGGACTGGTCGCTGCCGGACAGGCTACGCGGGCGGATCAGCGTCCACAGGGGCGCGGCGCAGTGGCTGCACTTCCTGCGGGACTCCTCGGCTTCGAGCGCGACCGGGTTGACCGGCTCGCCGTCGAGGTCGGTGATGAGTGTGCCGCAGTCCGGGCAGGCTGCCACGTCGCCGTGGCGGGTGCGCCGCTGGGTGAAGACAGGTTTCCAGTGGAACCCCATCCGCATCCTGACGCGCCCCAGGATGAAAAACTCCTGGCCCGTGGGCTGCACACCCAACTGCTCGCGCAGCTTGATGAGCTTGACCAGCGTGTCCGGGCCATTGAGCACCCAGACCTTGGCGCCGGCCACCGTCTCCTGGATCTCACGCCGCCACTTGTAAACCAGGTGGGGAGGCGAAAGCACCAGGGTGCGGCGGTAGCCTTCGGCGTTGAGCACGGCGGCCGTGGCGATGCCGACGGTCGTCTTGCCGCAGCCCATTTCGCCATTGACGATCGCAGCGCGCTCGCCTTGATCGACCAGCAGCTCGGCGGCGGCATGGACAACTTCAGCCTGGGCCTGGAACAGCTTGCGCTTGAGGCTGGCAACGACGAGTTGCCGCTGCGCCTGTGCTTGACCGGCATAGACCGGCGGGTTGGCGCGGTTGAGAGAATCGAGCAGTTCGTCGCCGAACTCGCCGACGAAAACCTGAAGGCTCAGGGTCAGAGGGTTGGATTCCGCTTCGAGCAGTTCGCCCTGTACGGGCGCTGCATCGTTGGCGGTGGTGTTGAGATCAACGGACATGGTAATGCTCCAAAGAAAAATGGGACATGCACCACCCCAGCGGGGCGATGGCATGCCCCGTGGTGGGAAGAGAGACGGCGAACCGTCGGGTTGGACAGTGCAGGCGCTCGTGGCCTGCGGTGACAACTCGCGGTCAGTACTCGGACGGCAGCACGATGCGGGTCGCGCTGCGATCTGCTTCGGTGAAGATGCGGATGCTCAGGTCACGGGTGACGACGTAAAACGAATCGAGGCGTTCACCAGACTCCAACGCAGCGTTGTTCTGTTGCCATTGGTAGTCGGCGACGTCGCCCCAGTCGCCACGCATGTGGCGTTCGAAAAACGGCATGGGATCGAGCCGGCCTTCGTTCATCAGGCGTTCGACGCCTTCGCTGAACTCCAGTGCACCGATCTCGAACAGCCGTTTGCGGCGATGCTTGTCATGTTGGTTGGATGTCATGTGGCTTTCTTCTGAGTAGAGGGGCTACAGCACCATTGAGGGGTGTCGGTGGCCCCGCGTTGGAGAAGATCAGTACTCGCTGGGCAACAGCAGCGTGGTGACGCTGCGATCCCATTCGGTGATGATCCAGAGCTTCAGGCCGGGTGTGACCTGGTAGGAAGAGAACAGGCGATCCTCACCGGACTTCAGCGCGGCATCGTTCTGCCGCCTGTCGCTGTCGTCGAGGTCGCCCCAGTCGCCACCGAGGTGGCGGCGCAGATACGGAATCGGGTTGAATTGGCCCTGTTGGATCAGGTCATCGACGCCGCAGGTCATGACCACCTGGCCGGGCGAGAAGCGCAGGCTCGGGGTCTGGCTGATGGAAAGTGCTTGGGCTGCCATGGAAGGCTCCTGGAGATGGAGGGGCCACGGCACCCCATCGGGGCGACTGGACCCCGGTGGGTGGAAAAAATCGACGGCGAACCGCCGGCGGTGGAGAAACGATCAGCGAATGGTCAACACCTCGCCCCGCGTGGCGGAGCCAGGCGTCATGTCCCATGCACGGATGACAGGAACGAACTTGTCGGTGAGGATGCGGGTTTCGGCGATGGAGCCGTCGTCGCGTTCGGTGAATTCCCGCTGGAGCGTCTTGTCCTTGTGGGTGTCACCTTTGACGACGAGCACGCGCCCCGCCTTGGATTGCACGACTCCCGAGATCGCGCCTGCGGCCAAAGCCAGGGCGAGATGCCAGTGGGACAAGGCCCGCGCCGGTGGACGCAGCGTCTGCTGCGCGGCCCCCAACTGCGTATCCCGCGACGGCCAGAGGCCTTGCAGCCTGCCAACCTCATCGGCGAACTGCTCCGGCTCCATCGTCACGCGGAAGAAATGCCCCGGCTCTGCCGGGCTGGTGGGGACGATGTACGGCAGGAACGGCCATTCGCTCGGCAGCTCCTCGGCTTCGACTTCGCCAAGCCCAACCTGCAGCAGCAGATTGCGCACGGCCTTGACGCCATCGGGCGTCTGCTCGCGCTGGCGCACCCGGCGACCGAAGATCACCACCTGCTTGAACTGCGTTTCCACCGCTCGGTAGATCCGCAGATCGGTGTAGTGGCGTGTCAGCCAGCCGACCAGCTCGGCGTCGAGCACGTAGCCGGGAACGATGAAGACCAGCACGCCGCCGTACTGCAACAGGGGCAGCGTGCGCTGGTAGAACAGTTTTTCGAGGCGGGCACGGCCCTGACCCTGATAGCCAATGTTGCCGTTGACGTCCTTGGACAGGTCGCCATACGGCGGATTGAGCCAGAGCAGCCCAAAGGACTGTTTGGAGATCATCGTGTCCATCAGGTCCGCGTGCAGGCAGTGATCGACCAGGCCGCGGGCATGGCGCGCCCGCTCTGCGTCGAACTCGACGGCGAACGCCTTGGCATGCTCGCGCCCGAGGGCATGAGCCGCTTCGGCAATCGCCACGCCTTCGCCGGCGCAGGGATCGAGGATGCACATCGGCCCATTGGATTCAGGCGCACTGGGCATCAGTGCATTGAGGGCTCTTTCGAGCGTCGGTTCGTCGGTCGGGAAGTACCCGTTCTTCACAAAGTTGCGGGCGAGCCGCGGGAACATGAGCGCCATGGAAGTCTCCTGGTTGGCGGGATGAATGGCGCAGGCGGGCCTTGGCGTGCCTGCGCAGGTGGTTCAAGCCGCTGCCGTTTCCGGCGTCCAAATCTTGGCCGGATAGGGATAGGCGGTGAGCACGTCACTGCGGATCAGCGAGCCGAGCGCCAGGGTCAGCGCCGGCACGTCGATGGCGAGCCGATGGCCCACCAAAGGCCCGAGGGCGAATGGCAGACGGGTCAGCATCTCGCGGCTTTGCAGCAGTTCCAGCACGGTTTCGCGCCAGTGGTCGAGCAACGGCAGTGGGCAGGTGTCCTGCACCAACGTCCACAGGCGGTCAAGCCGGTGGTCGCTATCGCGGGGCAGCAATGCCAGTGCGCTGGCGTTGGCCTTGTCGGGCTTGACGCAGCGCCGATCGAACAGCCACACGTTGGACAGCGAACCGAACAGCGTTCGCCGGTAGGCGCGGGTCATGCGCTTTTCCAGGCGATCGACGTTGCTGACGAACACCGGGACGCTGCTGCCCTGGTCGGTGATGAGGTGGAACTGCTCCAGGCCCTGCTCGTCGCGCCCGAGGGTCAGGCGAGCCAGGAACTGCTGGACGGCGGTGTCCCGTGCCCAGATCGACAGGAAGATCAGGTTGCCCTGGTCATCGCCGACGCAAGCGTCGGCCATCACGTCCGGGCATTCGTCGATGCGGTACAGCGTGGTGGAAGAAGTGTTTGCGGGCATGGTGGTGTCCTCGGATGAACGGGAACAGCACCGCCCGCAGGGGGCAAGTGCTGCCCTTGGGGTGGAAGGAAAAACGCCCTGGTTCAGACCGTCAGCGTCGCATCTGGAGCGGTGGTCGCCTTGGATGTGCGCCGCCGTGCGTGGTAGGCGCGAACGCCTGCACGCCATTCGGCGGACTGCTCCGGTGCGAGGTCCAGATAGGACAGCGGGCACGAGTAGTAGTACGGGTGCATGGATTCGTCCAGCGGCTTGTAGCCCCACTGGCCGCCGCTGCGTTCCAGAAGATCGCAGCGGATGGTGCACAGGGATTGGCCCGGTGTGAGATCACGGTGTACGCCTTCGGCCTTGGCTGTGACTTGCGCAACGGACCAGAGGACGTTGCCACGCAGCGCGTGGGCGATGACCTTGACGCTGGCGTGCTCGGTCTCTTGCGGTGCGATCAGCTCCGCGATCAGTTCAGACCGCGATTGGGGTGAGAAATACCAGCCCATGAGAGGCCTCCTGGAAAAATTGAGCCAGAAGCCTCCCCGGTGGGGAAGACCCCCGGCGGGTGGATGAACACGGCAGATGCGGTGCCCAGTACTACGCAGGTTGCAGTTCGGCCTGGCGGCTCCACTCCTGCGTCTTGAAGTCCAGCGCGTAGCCCAGTTCGCCCAGGCGGACGATCTGCGTGCGCAGGGTGCGGCGGTCGATGGTCGAATCCAGTTTCACGGACTCGCCCAGCGGCCAAAGCAAGCTGAACAGCGCGACGTCGCCATCTTCGGTACTGCCGGGAGCAGTTGCCGCAGCGGGCGTCGGCGCATCCACGCCGAAGGGCGTGGTATCGACCAGCGGGTCCGTGGATGCCTGCACGGGTGCGGGCTTGGCGGGCTTGGAGGTTTTGGTGGGCTTGGCCGGTGTTGCCGGCGTTACTGCAGGCTGTGCGCCCAACTCTTCATCAAGTGGATCGAGGTCCTGGGTGGCGAAGCTGCGTGCCTCGTCACGGCTCAGTTTGTCGATGTCGTAGAGCGTCATTCCGTCCAGGCTGGCACGGATCTCGAAGCGCATGCCGCCACCGACCGGGTAGGACTTCGGGAAGATGTACCTGATGATGAACTCCCCGTCGTACTTGCCTTCGGGGTATTGCTCCAGCTCCGGGTCCTTGACCTCGAACGTACCGAGGTGCGTGGCGAGGCGTCCGACCGTGAAGGGGCCGTTCTTGCCGCGGATGGTACGCAGCGTGAGCTGGCCGGGGACGACGATGGGCGAAACCGATCTCTCGGATGCCGATGTGGCTGCCATGATGGTTCTCCTTAGCGATTGGGAAAACGACAAGGCCCGCGAGGGCCTTGCCGATCAGAACGAAGCAGCCAATGCCGGCTCCTGCTCCTCGACTTCACCTTCGGGCTCGCGCTCGGCGGGCTCGGCAGGCTGATCGGCAGCGGTGTCGGCGTCCTCGGCTTCGGGCGCGGGAGCGTCCTGGGCCGGCGGCGTATCGGCTTGCGCGGGGCTCGTCGGATAGACCTTGGTGCCGTCGATCTTGATCAGGCTAATGTGGATCAGTGTCGATTCCAGGCTTGCGGCCGGTTCTCCGGCACGCTCACCCTTGGTGCGGATGTACGGATCGATCTTCATGTCGTTGAGACGGAAGGCGATCAGCACCTTGCAGTCCCCTTCGATGGCCTGCACGCACCGGCGAACCAGATGCTCGGCTTCAGGGGTGGTGACGATGGTGTCGAAGTACCGATACTCCGGTTCATCGACAGGCCCGGCCAGAGCGGCGACGGTGCAAGAGAGGAACGGGTCGCCATCTTTGGGCGTGACGTCCTTCGGACGGCTGAGGTAGCCGATGCCGCGGGTGACCAGCTCGTGCTGCCTAATCGAAGCCAGTTCGGCCCGGTCAAGCGGCTCGGCCTTGAGCAGTCGCGCCTTGAGGGACGCGGCGGCTTGGCCTTTCTGCTCACCCTTGTCGCGGATGTACGCATCGCCCCACAGGTCGCCGAGGCGAAAGCGCACCAGTGGGCGCTGCTTGGGATCGTCAACGCCGATGTAGCGCTCGACCAGCTTCTTGGCCTCGGCACCCGAGACCTTGACGTCGAAATAGCGATAGCTGGGGTCCTTTGCGGAACCGACCAACGCGGCGATGGTGCATGCCAGGAAAGGCTGCGCACGGCGGCCGCCCCGAACAGGCACTTCACGGACACGCTGGATGTAACCGATGCCCGAGGTGTGGAGGTCGAAATACGATTTCTCGTTGGACGTGGTGCTCATGGTGAATCTCCATAGGGATGAAGCGGAGACACACCGGCCCCACGCTGCGGGGAAAGGTGCGTAACCCCGCGATGGGTTGATAAGGCGAAAGCATCCACCACCAGAGACTGGTGGCCGCTCGCGGATGGATGCGGTGCGAGCTGGCTCGGTCACGCAGTGGGAACTGCGCCGCAACCTCGAAGACCGATGGTTGCCTGGCATGTCGCTGACAACGTCAGCAGGCATGGGCTCAGCATGGCCGGGCCTCGCGCGCGAGACAGCCATCAATCGGCATTCGGGCGATTCCCTTTGATGAAATCTCACACGGCAGAAAAAAGGCCCTCCTTCCGAATGGAGGGAGAGCCTGTGGGGGGCATGTCGCCTGGTTCTTTTCGTGGTGTTACGCCGGTACAGCGCGGCGCCGTCGGGACGTCTCCGCGCCGATCACGCTCACATCGATCAGACGCCAGCGCCCGTCGTCGATGAGCCGCTCCAGCACTTCGCCGAGCATGTCGAAATACACCTCGTCGTGCCGATCGACCAACTCGCCGTCGCGGCACAGCTCCACCGCATAGGTATCGCTGCCGCGCTGGTAGAGGATCGTCACCCGACCGTCGAACTTCGCGGTCGAAACCGTGAAACTGATCGCCGGAGGCGTTTCGATGATCTTGGCCGGCTTCGGATCGACCCAGGTGAAGTCGTGGGCGCCCGCATCGACCAGCATGTGGGTGATGCGCCGGAACCCGTCGGGCGCCGACATTTCCTCCAACTGCTCGATGAGCTGACCCAGTTCCATACACTGCGGCTCGGGAATGGGCAGCTTGGCCGGCGCGGAGCCGAGGATGTGTGTCTTGACGGTGTAGGGAGTGCCGTCGGACATCATCTCGGTGCGCTCTTCTGGCGTGTCCGCACGCAGACCGTCGAAACGACGACGGGCATAGGGTTGGACATGCACCTTGGTGCCCTCGCTGGGAATGCTGGTCACCAGGTTGGGATCGAGTACCGCGAACTCGCTGGGCTTGAGCTTGACGACGATGGCGTCCTCGCTGGCTGCGACCACCTTGCCGTCGAAGGGCTGGGGATCGATGACAAAGCCCAGTGTCGAGGACTGTGGCTGATCATCGAACACGCGGTACTTGAACGACCGCACGTTGCGGGGCACATGGCCTGCGACCAGCGAAGGCATCAGGGTCTTGATAAGAGAGCGATCCATGTGAATCTCCTTGAGGAAGAACAAGGGATTCCCCGCCCGCAAGGGAGAGATCCCTTGTGGGTGGATGGGCGCGATGCGTCCGTAGGAAGAAACAACCAGCACGGTTTCCCGCGCTTGCAGCCTTGAAGGTCTTGGCTGCCTGGGCATGTGTCGGCAACGCCGACGAACATGGGGTAAAGATGGCCCTTGAGTGAGCGGCCTGCGCTCAGGAAACCGCACCGCGCCGCACCCGCTTTCCTGCGCCGCGACAAGAAAAGGCCCCTCGAAAGCGGCTGGGTGGTCAGACTTGGTACACGAAGTAGTGTTCGCGCTGACGTGGAAAGAACACGTGCTTCCACGAGTCGCCGCCGGTATTGCCGCCGTCGAAGACGACCATTTCGTAGGCATCAATGTCGGTGTCTGCCAGATCGGCGCTGGCGATATGGCGCATGTGCAGCATGCCGCTCAAGCGCTCGAATACCAGGATCTGGCCGATGGCGTCGTCCTGGCCCATGGCGTTGACGCAGGCTCCAAGCTGATGCTCGAAGTCGCGTGCGGGCGAGATGAGGTCGGGGAACATAAAGTGCTCCTATGGAATTGGACCAGCCCGGCTCCCAGAAAGGAGACGGGCTGGCATGGAGGGCAAAGAGGAAGGTGGGCGCGTGGTGTGTTTGCTAGGGCTCGGCCAGCGGCAGGCCCAGCAACACGGGCGCGTCAGCGTCGAGGATGAGGATGCGCACATCGGCCTGGCCAGCCAGCTCCAGGATGTTCGCCAGGTCGGCGGGCATGCCCTTGCTGCGGTGCTCCTGCCGAAGCTGCTCGGCGGTGATGCCCTCGGCGTGCTCCAGGTTCTTGTCCGTCCAGGGCGTGGAGATCAGCTTGACGCCGATCGCCGGGCTGTACGGAACCCGAAAGGCGATGAACAAAAAGGCCTCCGGCGTGGCAAGGTCCGCCAGGTTGGCGAGGTACTGGCCGGTTTCCTGGCTGATGTGCGCGCTGCTGATCTCCCAGCATCGGCTGTAGTAGCCAGTCTCGAAACTCAGGCGCTGCACAACTTCCCGCGCGGCTTCGACCGAATAGCTGTCACCGACGTGGATCAGGCGGCCGTCGAAGTCCTCGCCATGAATGGCATAGACCACGGCACCGATCACGCCTTCGCCGTTAACGCCTTCATCGGCATCGCATTCGGCCAGTGCTTCGGCACTCACAGGTTCAGAGCCGTTCGTGACCACCGCAAAATCGCTGGTGACGATGCAGGACGATGAAATCAATTCCTCGTCGGAAAGATGTTGTTGGCTCGGGTGGATGTTTCGCCAGACATGCGGAATTCCGTCCTCGTAGCTGATGGACAGCGTGCGGACGATCTTCAAATTCCAGTAGCCACGGAGAAAGGGATTGGGATTCTGGGACATGGGAACTCTCCAGATTGAATAATGGAGCCAATTCCCGCCACCGGGAATTGGACCCGGTGGGTTGAAAGGGGAAAATGCGTCAGTCGGCGCTGATCGTTGGCTTTGATTCAGCCGCTTTACGCTGGGCAACGGAAAGGAAATCGAGGGACATGGCTGTGTGGGCGCATGTCCCTCGTGGGGAACGAAAAGACGGGGGTGTGCCGGAAACGGGCTCACCAGCCGCTGTAGTTCAGCATCAAGTCGGCAATGACCTTGCGGCGTTCCAAGTCGAGACCGTCGAAGTCCGACAGCCCGTGGAAATGGCAGCGTTTGAGCATGGCACCGCCCTCGTGCGCGTTGTAGAAGCTGACCATGGCGGACAGAAACATGCGTTGCCCGCTGCTCAGGACACCGAGGGCATCGTTGAGCCGCAGCATGTTGGGACGCAGATCCCACTTGCTTTTGGCCTGGTTCAGGCCGTCACGGGTGCCGTCGCCGAACCATTCGGGGCCAGCGATCTCGGCACCACGCTTCCATGCCTCGAAGAAGGCTTGGGGCGCGGCAGCGAAATGCTGCTCTTCCCGCATGATCTGATCGACGACTTCCTGCGGCAGCAGTTGATTCATGGCGTGATTCCTCCAGTTGGATCAGGGAATGGCGAGCTGGGACCAGCCGCCTCTTTCGAGGGCACGTTGAGCCGCCGCATGGCTGCGGAAGTACTCGTGCGATTCCCGCGAAACGGGACCTTCGGTATCGCGCGTGCCGATGTAGTGGCCGGCGGCGCTTTGCAGGACTTCGAGCGGCAGGAACTTGCCGCAATAGGTCAAGGCCAACTGGCCGAAAGAGGCTTTGTGGGACATGGGTAGGCTCCTTGGAAAAGCGGGGCCTTGTCCCTCACGGGATGGCAGCTCCCGCACGCGGTGGATAAAAAGCATCGGCGTCACGGGGACGCGTGTCCGCAGACTTGATGCGATACGGACTGGCGGGTTACGCGGGAAGAACCCACGGCAGCCTGGAACCCATGGCTGCTGGCATGTGCTGACGAATCAGCGAACATGCGGGCAGCTTCGTCCGGGGGCCGCGCTGCGTCAGTTGGAAAACGACATTCGGCCCAGCCCGGATTGATGGGCGCAGAGACAGAAAACCCGCATCGAGTGCGGGCTGTCAGGGGGGGCGTGGGTGCGTTGGCTCACTCGGTCGTGTCGCCCAGGACATGCTGCTTCCACAGGGCGAATGCCTCGTCCTGTCCCAGTTCGGCCAGGACCACAATGGGTTGCGCCTGCCGCGCACGCAGCGAAGCGAAATACGCCTTACGGTCGGCGATGGCCTTGAGATTGATGCCATCGATGAACAGCAGTTTGCCGCCCTTGATGAACAGCACCTTGTTGCCAAGGTCGCGCTCGAACGCGGCTCGTACTTTCTCCGGTTGTTGCATGCGTCGGTTTCCTGTTGCTGTGGCCGGCCGTTGGCTCGGAACGTTGATCGGCGAGATGAAGATGCCGAAGGCTCGCTGACCTTCGGCTCGGGAGGAAATAACCACCCGTGGGCTGTTGCAGGCCCGGTCGTCGCTAGAACCGTCTGCTCATCAGCAATCACACCCGGCCCATGTCGTGGCTGGGGCCGGCATCGTCTGGCGCACATCCGCGCACAAAGGGAGCCCGTTTTTGCGCCGGTGGGCACCGGCACCGAATACCGCTGACCACAAAGGGTCTCCGGGTGGCTCGCGCTGCCTGGTAAGCCATCGGGGGACCCTTCGCAGTGGGCGGGAGAAACACAGACCAGCAGAACACGCGGGAGACGGTTCGCGGAAAAGCTACCTTCAGGTCCCGCAGCCGGGGACGGCTGGGCGGGACGCGCACACGGACAAGAAGGTGTTGCGCGCTGGGCGACCCGCAGGGGCGTGCGGGACACGGGCCACGCCTTTGAAACAGGGCGCGGCCCACGGGAAACGGAGTCAGTCAGGCGCCTTTGCGGCCGCTGCTACGCGAGCGCGAAGCGCCACGCTTGGGCGTACCGGATTCGACCGGCAGCGTGCCTTTGCAGTCGGGGTAGCGACTGCACGACCAGAATGGGCCGCTCTTGCCGGTGCGCTGGCGCGTCGCTGCGCCGCACTGCGGACATGCTGGCCCATGGGGAAGCTTGATGGACAGGGACATGCTGCCGTACTGCGCGATCAACTGCGAAATCCAGGCGGCCTGCTTGCTGAGGAATACGTCCAGGGTGAGCTGTCCCGCCTCGATCATGTCGAGCGCCTGCTCCCACACTGCCGTCGTGCCGGGGTCTGCAATCGCTGCGGGCACGGCGTCGATCAGCGTGAACGCCGCATCCGATGCGCGAATGGAGCGCCCCTTCTTCACGATGTAGCCACGGGCGATCAGCACGCTGATGATGTTGGCCCGCGTCGCCTCGGTGCCGATGCCCGTCGTGTCTTTGAGCTTCTGCTTCAGGCGCGGGTCGGTCACGAAGCGCGCAATGCCCTTCATCGACTTGACCAGTTCGCCCTGGGTGTAGGGCTTGGGCGGCATCGTCTTGAGCGCCTTGATCTCGACCTCAGCCACCTGGCACGCCAGGCCCCCACGCAGCGGGGGCAGCACCTGGCTGCGCGCCGCGTCGTCGCCGTCCTCATCCGCTTGCGGTTCGGCCAGCACCAGACGCCAGCCTTTGACGACCACCTGTTTACCGGTGGCCACCAGCATCTGCTGGCCGCAGGAAAACTCAGCCACGGTACGGTCGAACTCGTGGTGCGGGAGGAACTGCGCCAGGTAATGCGCCCGGATCAGCCGGTACACCGCCAGTTCCTTCTCGCTCAGAGGAGAGAGGTTCGCGGGTTCGAGCGTCGGAATGATGCCGTGGTGCGCCGTGACCTTGCCGTCGTTCCATGCACGCGAACGCTGGGAGCGGTCGAGCTGGCTCATGATCGGGCGCAGCGACGGATCGGTCTTGAGCAGGCTGTCCAGGACGGCGGGCACCTCGGCGAACATGCTTTCGGGCAGATAGCCGGAGTCCGAGCGCGGGTAGGTCGTGGCCTTGTGCGTCTCGTACAGGGCCTGGGCGATCTGCAATGTCTCCTGCACGTCCAGCCCGAGCTGCTTGGAACAGACCTCCTGCAAGGTGCTCAGGTCGAACAACAGTGGCGGGCCTTCGCGCACGCGCTCGGTCTCGACCGACACCACCTGGGTGTTGTCCGCGACGCGAATCTGCAGCGCCGCCTGCTGGGCGACCGGCTGTTGCAGGCAACGACCGGCGTCGTCGGTGCAGCCGTCGGGCGCAACCCACTGCGCGGAGAAAGCCTGACCCTCTGTGGACAGAGACACGTCGATGGCCCAGAACGGCGCCGACTTGAAAGCCGCGATTTCGCGGTCGCGATCAACGACCAGCTTCAGGGTCGGGGTCTGGACACGTCCGACCGACAGCACGCCGTCGTAGCCCGCCTGCCGCCCGAGCAGCGTGAAAAGACGGCTGAGGTTCATGCCCACGAGCCAGTCTGCCCGCGAACGCGCCAGCGCCGAGTAATACATCGGCAGCGTATCGGACGACGGTCGCAGCTTGCCGAGCGCGGTGCGGATCGACGCATCGTTGAGCGCCGACAGCCACAAGCGCTCGATGGGACCACGGTAGCCGCACAGGTCGATGATCTCGCGGGCGATCAGCTCGCCCTCGCGGTCGGCATCGGTGGCGATGACGAGATGGGTCGCCTTCGCCAGAAGCGCCTTGACGACCTTGAATTGCGTGGCGGTCTTGGGTTTGACCTCGACCCGCCACTGCTGGGGAATGATGGGCAACTGCTCCAGTGACCAGCGCTTGAGCGCCGCGTCATAGACTTCGGGTGCTGCCGCTTCTACGAGATGGCCGATGCACCAGGTAATCGTGACGCCGGAGCCGCTGAGGCAGCCTTCACCGCGCTGCGTCGCGCCGAGAATCCGGCCAATATCCTTGCCCTGGGAGGGCTTCTCGCACAAGAACAGCCGCATGTCCGTCCATCCGATTTCCGTGGTTCATTGAGTTGCTGGAATCGAGGATGCCGAGCACCGCCAAGGGCAGCAGCAAACAAGTCGCGAGCGGTGGCGACCTCTTTCACGGGATGGAATGGCTGGGGTGGAGATGGCGTGCAGCCGGGGGGTGCGGGCCGGGAGCCGCGATTTTCGGGAGCGCGTGGAAGCCGGTGGACGTTGATGGAGCTATCCCCTGGGGATAGCTCGCGGGTGCATGGAGCGGCGAACAGTGGCCGGCTCATACCGGGTCACTTCCTACGCCGCGGCTCTTTTGGCGCAGCCGGTTCCTGGGCGGCCTGGGACTTTGCCTCCGCATCCTGCGGCTTCGGGCTGAGGGTCACGGACTCGATGCGAAACGGCAGGATGCCGACGCTGCGCGCGTTGATCTGCCAGGTTTCGCGCGGCTGATCCTCATTGTCCGTCCAGGGTTCGCGCTCCATGCGTCCGACGACCAGCACGCGCATGCCTTTCTGGTACAGATCCTTCCAGTGTGCGACGTCACGGTGCCAGATTTCCACCGGTGCCCAGAAACCGCCGCGATCCTCGAAGTCGCCGCCTTTGGTGGGAACGGGGTTGTCGAAGTACACGTTCAGCCGCAGCAAGCGCCGCGGCTCGTCGTTGCCGTTGGGGAACTCCCGGTACTCGGGCGGTGAGCCAATGTTGCCTTCACCCCAAAAATGCGTGCTCATGTTGCAATCTCCATGGTGGTTGAAATACCCGTGCCGCGTCGGCGTCGGGCGCGTACTGGGGTGTCCGATGCCATCACCGATCACGCACTCCAGGTGGGATGGACTTGAGCCGTCGCAGGTAGGTGTCCTCCGCCTTGGCGGCCTTGCTGGCGCACTCCTGGGCCTGCCTGCCCAAGGTGTGCAACAGGCTGATCTGCATGTTCAGCGTGATGCGTTGAAGCTCGATCGCGTGCAGCTCGGCCAGCAGGTTGACCGGCGTGCCGGTGCTCGCCATCAATTCCTGCCACAGGGCTACGCCCATGGCTGAGCGGTCGTGCTTGCGCCAGCGCAAAAACGCCGTGCCTGCGCCCGTGGTCTGCTGGGCCAACTCCACGGGCAGTAGGTGGAAGGGATGCCCGACTGCCTGTTGCAGCACCTGCCGCTGCGCCATGTCAATCAACTCGTCGCGCATGGCGAAACACTGACTGGCCCAGGTCTCAAGATCCCCCTTACCCTTAAAAGGCTTTAAAAGGCCTTTTAGAGAGGCAGCGTGTTCCAGCTTCATGAAGGCTGCCTGTTGCAGGCCCTGGAAGTAGCGGGGTTCGCGGTTCGGATCGCTCATGCCTGCTCGTCCTCGACCTCGCCGGCGCTGACTTCGGGTGCTGCGTCAGTGGCGGGCTCGTCGGTGGTGGCCGCGTCGTTGGGGGCAGGCGCTGCAGCAGGACTCTGAGCACGCTGTTGCAGGCCACGGCGCACGATGGGCGGCGCGAACTTCGAGCGGCGCGTGCCTTCCAGCACGTCCTGGGGCAGTTCGCCGAATTTCTCCAACGCCGCCCGTGCTGCGGCGTTCTTTGACACGAAATCGTCGCGCGTGCAGCCCGAATAGCGGTATTGCTGGGCCAGCGAAAACAGGCTGCGCAGTGCATGGGCGCCCTCGTTAAGCCAGCGCTCCAAGGTGCTGCGGTCGATGAGCGCCGTGTGGTGGGCGAGGATCAGTTTGCGGGCGATGTCGTCGTAGTCGGCCAGCAGATAGACGGCGGCAAAGCCGAGCTGCGCATTGACGAACAGCGGCAACTTGACGGGCTGCACGTTAAGGTTCTCGCCCAGGCTGAGTGCCGGCGGCACGCTCGCCAGTGCCTGATCCACCTGCTCGCGCAGCGATTGCAGCGTGGTCTTGGTCTGGTCGAGCTTGGCCTCGATGCGCAGCATCCACCAATCCGAGTACGGGTCGTCCTGCTCCGAACCGCGCCGCATCTTGTTCATTTGGGCGATGTAGCCGTTCAGGCCGACGATGCCCGGTCGCCCCTCGGCGGCGGCACGGCCATGCCAGATGCGCGAGGCGTGGTGCGTGTGAAGCGTCAGCGACATCGCGCTGCGCAGGGAGCCGAGATTCAGTTGCAGAGGTTCATTGGTTGCCATGGTGTCCGCTCGTTGTGGGAAAAGGAGCGGTCAGCTTCGGCAGGAAGCGGAAGGCAGTCAGTCAACAAACCGAAACCAGCCAGACCCCGGTTCAGCGCGTGGTGGCCGCATGCGGCGCGAGCTATCCCCAGGGGATAGCTCCATGGAGCGCCAACGAACGCTGCACGTCGGGATCAGGACGGGCAACGCCGCTGCTGCGGCAGATGTTCGATGTCAGGTCTGCGACTGCACAGCATCCGCCCCAACGGTGGAACTATCCCCAGGGGATAGCTCTATTGGCATCCATGGGTGTCCACTTCACCGCCTTGCCAGCCTGCTCACTTGCTGGCGAGCAGATCTCGAAGCCGCTCGATGTGCTGCCTGGCGACTTCTGGTGGCACCGGCTTACCCTGCGTTTGGGCCGGCGGTGCGGGTGGTGGCCGTTCGTTTGGTTGAGTGGGTGCCGGTGGCGGGTCTTTCTTTGCCCAGGCATTGAACTCACCGTGGATGGCCCGCTGGATGATGCCGAACAGATACCCTGCGGGATTGCGGATGCCGTGGTTGCTACAACGCGCGGCCCATTCGTCCAGCACGTCCTGCCTCAGCGAGGCATCAACCTGCTGCAATGCCACCTTGGCACCCGCCTGCTGTTCCGCCTTCAGTTGCGCAAAGCGCTTGGGCCATTGCAGATCGCCCAGCGCGCGCGCCTGCGCAGTAGTACGTATTTCATTAATACAACTACTACGTACTGTACGGGCCTGCTTCGGATTCCGAAGAGAGACGTCTGGCGCGGGTTTCGACCCTGCTTCGGAATCCGTAGAGGGGCGTTCGCCATTCCGAAGAAGGCTCGGAGCCCCTTCTTCGGAGTCGTGAATGGCGTCTTCCTGTGGATAACTATCGCTGGCCGTGAGGTCCTGCTTGGCGAGACGTTCGGCCATCACCTGCAACCGTGACGGGAGGGTGCGTCCGGCCAGTAATGGGTCTTCACCGATTTCCTTGAGCGTGTGCAGGCCCACGATCTGCACGGCCTTGGCAGAATGGCCGAGCGCCTGGCTGACGAGTTGCAGGTAGTCCGGGTCGAGCTGCATGGCCTCGAACGGTGTCAAGGGTTCGTCGTGCAGCACGTACAGATTGCCGAGGATGCGGCCGGTTTTGGGGTCACGCCGTCGCCGAACCAGGCTCAGCCAGCGAGTCAGGCGCATCAGTGTCAGCGCCCGTGCCACGGTTTCATGCGAGGCCTGGCCTGCGCAGGGCATGGACGCCAGCCAGGGCCGCAACTGCTCGTAGGTGGGAAATGCGGTTACGCCATCGTCGTTGAGCATCAGCCGGAACACTTGCCAGGCGTTTCGTTCCAGCGGCGTCAAGCGACGGTCGAGGAACAACTTGCGTGGCACCGTCTCGTGCCGGTTGCCACTGAACAGGAAAGCATCGCCGGAGGTGGGCGTGGGCGACTGTGCCGGTGTAGACGCAGGTGCGCTGGGGGCGGGCTTGGGCACAAGGTCTTTTAGCGCAGCATCGAACAGCTCTGCGAGTGCGATGGGGCCTTGGCGTAGGGCTCGTGGTGCGGTGTCGTCCACGGCCATGACTCAAGCCAGTCCCTGATCGACCCAGCTCTTGATCGAGGCCCAGACCACCGACAGAGGCAGCGACATGCCTTCGGCCAAGTCCATGGCGGCATCGAGGATGGAAGTTTCGTCTTCGAGATCGACGGTCCTGCTGTTGGTCACGGCCTTCCATTGCCGCCACAGCTCCGTGTCCTGCTCCTCGTCCAGCACGGGGTGCCGACCCTTCCGTTTGGGCAGACCAAGGATTTCACGGCGAAGAGCCACTTCCTGATGCGTCAAGCCATAGAACTTGCTGACCATCTCCGTGCTCGCGCCCAGCCTGAGCATGCGATCGACTGTGGCGATTTCCTTCTCCACATCCTGCGCCTGCTGGAGCAGCCGCCGCAGCACTTCGCGGTTGACCGTCACTGAGCACCAGGAGACGTTGGCGTTGGCCAGCACGCTGATCAGCGCGGGATGCTTGAGGGCGTCCAGCTCTGCCTCGCCAAACCCCATCAGCTTGCAGCGGCGCAGTTGCCCATTGCGCAGGTCATAGAGGGCCTGGGCGATGACAGCCTGGTTGAGTGGGTGTGCTGTGGACATGCTGGCCTCCCTCGCTTAGGTTCCAGAGTCCGCAGCGCCGGCTTCGAGATCGAGCAGGCGGCGGGCCAGTCGCAGCAGGCGGAACAGCTTGACCAGCGCGGTGTCGCTCAATCTTCGGGTTACGTCGCCCTGGCCGTACAGCAGCGCCGGCAGGTCGATGACGACTTGCCCGTTGTCCAGACCGACGTCGGCGGGCTGCTGACCGGCCAGGCAAGCCAACAGCGTATGGACGGCACGGCCCTTTGGCGCCAGGCTTGAGGTATGGGCACGGCAGGCGAAGCCGATACCGTCTGGGCGGTCATCGATGCACTCGCCCAGGTCTGCCTCGACCGCAATCTCGCGGGCGAACTGCGCGACGTGGATGCGCAGGTGCTCGGGTGTGTCCAGGCCGGGGGCGATGTACCAGACATCCGAGATCGGATAGAGCCCGCCAGCCTGCACCGGGATGGACTGCAAGACGTTCGCCGAGAAGTCGCGCGGCAGTGCATCGCCCAACTGGTCGGCGACCATGCGCTGGATGGACTCAAGCCGTTCGGTTGTCGGCGCCGGGGAGACGATGTGCTCTTGAAGCAGGCTGCCATCCGTGTCGCTTTTGCCCGTTGATGGCGTTGCCGCAGGCTTCGCGGCGGGTGGCGCGGTATCGACAGGTGGGCGCGCGATGGCCTCTGGCTCTGGCAAGGCAGGCGGCGTCGAGGGCGGCGCCGGCTCGCTGACCAAGGCACGCTGGCGGTTCTCGGATTCGGTCATGTCCAGAGCGAGCACGTCGTAATCAACACCCAGCAATTCGGTCATCTGGCCGATCAGTTCGTCCTGTACGCGCTGCGCAGAGAACTCGTCGGCCTGGACATCGAATTGCGACAGCACTTCCTGAAAGAACTCGTCGAAGTCCTGAATCAGTGAGCGGCCTTTGGCGTAATGCTCCCAGGTGCGCTCGCAGGCCTTGCGCATGACCGACAACCGCTCGACCTGGTGACGCCCCAGGCCGGCGTAGAGCACGGTCGGGATTGCGGGCAGCAGGTAGCGTACGGCGTCGGCCATCCGGCTGATGTGCGACTGCTGCACGGGGTATCCATCGGCGGCCAGGCGGCGGGCCAGCTCGGATTGGCTCAGGGGGGAGCCGCTTTCCAGTTCGTAGAACTCGCGCGCTTTCTCGACGCCCAAAGCGCGCTCGATGAAGGTGAGGCCACCGCGCAGTTCGTTTTCCGCAAGATGCCCGGTGAGCGCGACGATCTCGCCACGCTCGGGCCACGGGCGGAACAGGCATGAGACCCGAAAAAATCGTTCGTCCCTGGTCTCCGACCAGAGTTCGCGCAGGATTGCCAGTCGCGTGTTGCCGCCATTGCGGATGATGTAGTGATCGTCGCCGGGCCGCCGGGTGATGGTCGGTGCCGCGTCCAGACCACGCTCGCGGATGGATGCCTTGATTTCCTCGTACACCGGATTGCGCTTCTTGCGCGGGTCGTGGTCGTAGGGGCGCAACTGGTCGAGCGTCACGATCATGGGCGTGTCGGCGATCGGGTCGCTCAAGGTCGTTGCTGACGGGCCGCTGCGCTCGAACCCGGACGCGAGCAGTTTGCCGGCCATCTGCTGGGAGGTGATCTCAGTCATGGCCGCCCCCCTGCGCTAGGGATCGGGTCTCGCGCTCGGCGCGACGGATCTGCGCACGGGCGTTGAGGGCTGCCCGGTGATCGCTGGCCGTCGAGCTGGTGTAGATCGCGGCGCAGCCTGCCTTGGTGAACTTGAGGTGACCGCCCGCCGTGCGCTTGACGTGCCAGCCTTCGCCGACGGCGAACTCGATCAGGGCGCGCAGCCGGCTGTGGCCTCGGGCCAGTTCATGTGCGTTGGCCATGGGGCCTCCTGGTATCAAGAGGCTGTGGCGGACGGCCGGACACTGCGGCAAATCGATCCTGCCACTGCGGGAGCAATTCGCCAGCAAGATCGCGCATGGTGGCGAGCGCGGCGGGAGCGACTCTGCCCACTGGCTGGCGGTACTCGACCCGATGCACCGGCAGACCGCGCGTCGCGGCACGCGGATAAGCCTCAATGGCCGGCACGTCGGTGGCCAGAACCCGAATGCCGGTGTGGCCCTGGAACAGATCGCGCAGCGCCTGCTGGATCAGACGGGCGTTGGCGGACACCGGATGGACGCGGTTGATGAGCAGGTGCAGCGGCGGCGGCTCGATACCCAGCTGCCGGTACGGCGCAATGTCCGCCAGCAACTGCATGGTGCCGCGCCGCAGTTCGCGGGCGGCGAGGATTTCCGGGGTCACTGGCGACAGCGCGAGGTCGGAGGCCAGCACCGCCATCTCCAGCAGCACCGAGCGCGCGCCCTGGGTGTCGATCAGCACCAGGTCGTAGAGGGGGTTCAGTATCGGCAGCAGGTGCCGCAGCCGCAGTCGCCCGTCTGGCGCGTGCAGCAGCAAAGTGTTCAGTTCGCCTCGGTGGTCGTTGGAGAGCACCAAGTCCAGGCCCGCGATGATCGTGCGGGACACAAGCTGGCCAAGGTCACGCTCGTTGAAGGCCAGCAATTCATAGATACCGCCCGGCGCACGATGGGCCAGCTCGTAGTAGGAGGACAAGGTGGGCTGCACATCAAGATCGAGCAACAGCACGCGCAGCCCGGCGTCCGCAGCGAGACCGCCCAGGTTTGCGGCCGTGGTGGTCTTGCCGACCCCGCCTTTGGTTGAAATGATGGATACGACCTGCATGGCGTTCTCCGTGTCAGGATGGAAAGTCCGCGGGAGAACGGGTCAGGCCCTGTTGTTGACGCGCTCGTCGATCCACTGATCGATTTCGATGGAGTCCCAGCCCACGGCGCGCACGCCCAGACGCAGCGCCTGCGGGAACTGGCGTTTCTTCATCAGGTTGTAGATGTGGGCGCGCTTGAAACCGGATTTCGCTTCGACTTCTTCCAGGCGCAGGATGCGGCGCTCGTTTGGCGGCAGTACAGGTGTTTGCGACATGGCGGTCACTCCTGAACGCTCAGTGGCGTTTGTTGGCGTGACCTCTATTCAATAGACACGGCAGCGAAAAGACATTGCAAATGCAATCTCCGCGACTGCACATACAAGCTGGCAAATCTCAGCGGGAGGCGCTACGCAACCGGCGCCTGGCGGTGGCGAACTTGCCGTTCAATGTCCGCTCCGCGATACCCATGGCGCCGCTGTGATGGGCGACCAGCGCGCTGACCACGGCCTCCTGCGTCTTGAAGCTGGAGTACGGCGTGCCCGATGGCGACTGGCCGAGCATCAGCTCCAACAGGCCGCCAACGATGTTCAGGTAGGTGGCCTCGGCTCGATCACTGATCGGACACTGCGCGCATGCCGGAATCACCGTGGGCTGCTTGAGCAGCGCGTCATGCTTGTCCTGCAACTCGCGAAGCTGACGTTTGGTCTGTTCCAGGACGGATTTCAAAGCCTGGCGTTCGACCAGCATGGCTTGCCCTGTTTCCAGAGAGATGAAGGGATGGGTGATGCGCTCGCCGCGGGAGAAGAGAAAGCCGGGCCGCTGCTCGGGGTAGTGCTGGCGCATCCAGCACTTCAGATCGACATGGCGTACCGTCAGATCAGGCGATTCGATCAACGCGGTGTCGCGCGTCGTGATGCCGTGCTGCCCGAAGGGCAGTTCCCCGTTGAGGATGCCGTCATAGATGCGGTCGGTGTACAGCCGCAGTTCGCCCAAACGTGGGCAGTCCAGCGACTGCGGCAGATTCATAGGCGACGAGACCGAAGCCAGGATCACCTGCTCGTATCGCAGCAGTCCGGCCCAGCGGATGGATGCTTCGAGCGGGCGGTAGAACACCTTTGATGTTGGTGCATCATTTTTGTTCTCGTGCATGCTCCGTCTCCTTCCAGGAGAAGAACTACAGGGCCGACTGCTTTTGCAGCCGTCCTCATGGTCGGCCTGTTGTCCGCGCAAGACGCGAGTGATGACGCCCGCTTTTGATTACTTCTGATCAGTTCGCGCAACGAGTAGGCGTTGTGTGCTCGATGTGCAAAAATCCATCGAGCACAAGAAAATCGAGCGTCCGTCGCGGCTCGACAGTGACGCTTGCGCTATCAGGATCGTGAGAAGTTGCGGCTCCCGCAAAACCGTATCGGTATGGTCTGATACGCCAGCGGTTTCAAAAAGCGGCGAGCGGTCGGAATCTATTGCTCGGGGCTTGGGATTGGCAACGGAAATCTGCTGGCGTCATATCCGATCTGGATACTGATATAGCGAGATAGCATCACAGAGAAGTCGCCCATGGTGACTGCCGAGCGCTGATCCGACGCTAAACGCTGCCTGCCAAAACGTGGAAATTGCGAGTTGGCCGCGCAGAAGACGGATGGGCGGCCATGCGAAGCGATCGACGTTCCCTCCTTTGACCTTGACCGGACGGTGCTGCCGCCCGGCCTCAGCTCAACGGGCGACGGGATCTTCGGGCATATCAACCAACATTGCCGTTTTTACCAGGCGCTCTACAGTCTGCCTGGCCAGCACCGGAGACGCCTCCGATTGCTCTGCAAGCTCATCGGTTTCTATGGCATGTGCGGCGACCAGTCGAGCTGCAAGATGCAGGTTGGTCGGATCGACGGCCTCGATGACTGGACACTTGCCCAGGGCATCGTATGGCCGCAGCAGTGCGTGATAGATGTGCCAGGTGTCGATACCGCGCGGCACCAGCTTCAGGACAGCCTGAATCAGCTTGCGCTTGATGGGGTCGAGTTGCCAGTCCGGGACGCGCTGCCCACGGTGACCCAGATGGATCGACAGGAGATTGCCGGCCTGAATCTCGTAAGTGATCCAGCGGCGGGACTTGCCAACCAGCTTGGCGTAATCGGCCACCGACAGGTTGTGGGATGCCTCGAATATCTCCAGCAATTGCAAGCGCTCGCGCTGCACCTCTGACAGCGTGGGTCGCGCGTACTCGGGCAGATGCACCGCCGAAAGTCGATAGACGGAAGCTGGAACCGCTGGTGCATCGGGTGCAGGCGCAACGATCAACTGAGGGGCGTTTGGATTCAGGGCGGGCGGCTGCGCTGCCGCCTGTCCGGCGATTGTGGGCAGGCCCTGCAACGTGATGGTCAAGTGCGTGCTGGCAACTTCGACCTGATTCTGCTCGAACAAGTCCAGCCGGTCGGCCCAGTCCTGCATCATGACGCGGCGTTGCTCGACGTACTCGGCGTGGTTGTAGGTCGCGCTGATCCGATCCGGATCGGCATGCGAAAGTTGGGCGTCTACCCACTTGGGCGGATACCCCAATTCATTGAGCGCAGTCGAGATGGTGGCGCGAACGCCATGCCCAGTGAGTTGGTCTTCATAGCCCATACGCTTGAGCGCGCCATTGAGCGTGTTCTCGCTCAGAGGGTTTTTCAGGCACCAATCACCGGGGATGAGATACACCTGTGCTGGCTTCAGATTTCCCAGCAAATGACGAACGACCTCTTGTGCCTGCAACGACAGTGGCACGATGTATGGCGGGATGTCGGCGAAACGCTGGCGCTTCTTCTTGGTGAGCTGCTTGCGTTGCTTGAGCCTGACAACCGGGATGATCCACAGACCGCGCTCCAGATCAAACTGATCGGGCGTGGCGTAGCGCAATTCACCGGTGCGCACGCCCGTGAGCAGCAGCAGACGTAGACCCAGTTGCGTATTCAGGCGACCGCTGTACTTGCGCAACGTCTGCAGCATTGCCGGCAGCTCGGGCATGCGCAAAAAGGGATTGTTCTCCACCGGGGGCAGCGGCATCGCCACCACGTCCAAATCCTTGGCCGGGTTGTCGCCCATGTTGGGCACCACCACCGAGGCGTAGGTGAATAGCTGGCTGAACCAGGTGCGCAGCTTCTCGGCCACCGACAGCGAGCCACGCTTTTCCACTCTGCCGATGATGTCCAGCAGGTGGGCGCGGGTGACGTCGTAGATGGTCAGGTGGCGCAATACGGGAAACACGTCCTTGGCGAAGACGCGCCCGATCTGCTTGGGCGTACTTTGGCGGCCCTCATTTTCCAGAGAGAGGCTGCGGTGGGCCAGCCATTTGTCGTAGATGGCCTGGAAGGTGTGCTCGCCCGCCAGGACGATGGCGTGGCGCTTGCGCTTGCGCTCCGAATGCGGGTTGATGCCCTTGGCCAGCATGGCCCGGGCCTCGTCGCGCAGATTGCGAGCGTCTTTCAGGGAAAGCGCGGGATAGCCACCGAAGGACATGCGCTCGCGCTTGCCGCCCCAAGTGAAGCGGAAGTGCCAGGCCTTGAAGCCGGTGGCGGAGATGTAGAAGTAGAGACCGTCGAAATCGACAAGCGAATACGCCTTGCCGGTCACCTTGGCCTGTCGAACCTGGAGGTCTGAAAGCATGAGTCCAACTCCTGCGAAGCGAGTTGGATGCCATGTTCCCGACGGAACCCCGGCTCCTCCAGCAACAATACGGTTTTGGGGACCTCCGTATTGCCAGTGTACCGCTCAACGTACCAGTTAGAACCGGCTGGGAGTGGATTTCGCTGGATGTCAGTGGATTGAGATCAGGTAAAAATCTCAATCCTGACAATGACTTACGACGTTCCCTGGCGTTCGGTGGAAGTCCCTGGAAAGTCGAAGTGGAGCGGGCGAAGGGAATCGAACCCTCGTCATGAGCTTGGGAAGCTCAGGTAATGCCATTATACGACGCCCGCTCAGGGGTGCCTTTTTACCAGAAGGCGGGGGTGAAATGAAGCGTGGCGGCAGGTTTTTCTGGCCGGTGGCTATGGGCGGTCAGATTTGTGCGATCTCGTTGTCCGTCAATGGTCGGTAGCAGCCAGGTGACAGGCTGGCGTCCAGCAGCAGTGGGCCCATGCTCTCGCGGTGCAGGGCGGTGACCTTGTTGCCGAAGTGGCCGAACATGCGTTTGACCTGGTGGTAGCGCCCTTCATGCAGGGTCAGGCGGGCTCGGCGAGGGCCCAGCAGCACCAGTTCGGCCGGTAGGGTGGTGAGATCCTCGAAACGAAAGTACAGGCCTCGGGCGAAGGCCTCGACGCAGCCGGGATCGATCTCGTCTTCGGTTTCCACCAGATAGACCTTGCCTTGCAGGCTGGTCGGCTGAGTCAGGCGGCGTGACCACTGGCCGTCGTTGGTCAGCAGCATGAGGCCGGTGGTATTGAAGTCGAGGCGGCCGGCGATATGCAGGTCATCCTTGTCCGGTTCATCGATCAGGTCGATCACCGTGCGATGTGCGGCATCACGGGTGGCGCTGACGCAGCCGGGGGGTTTGTGCAGCATCAGGTAGCGGGCGACCTTGCCCGGTTGCAGAACCTGACCATCAAGTTCGACACAGTCGAATATGCGCACCTCCCGGTCCAGGGTGCGAGTGACTTCGCCGTTTACCCGTGCTCGGCCATCGCTCACCAGCCGGCGGACGTCCTGGCGGCTGAGCTGTGCGCGGCTACCGAGATAACGATCGAGGCGCATCAGCTTTTGGCTGCGGTTTCACGACGAGCGCAGCGAGGACAGATGCAGGCCCGGTTTCTGAGGGCAGCGGGAATGCCGTCGAGCGTGTCCTGCGGAATGGTGGCGGTAAAGCACCAGCAGGGCTGGTCCGCGGCGGGATCGCACTCGGCGCACTGGTTGGGCTGGCCGCAGAGCGGGCAGTGTGACGGATCTACAGGCTCGCTCATGGCATTTCCGTTTAACGACGAGCTTCGCGTGCCGGCGGGCCAGCACGCGAAGCCGGCTTACATGACGCGCTGGCCGGGCTTGGCGCCGTTATCCGGGCTCAGCAGATAAATCTCGCTGCCGCCAGGGCCTGCCGCCAGCACCATGCCCTCGGACATGCCGAACTTCATCTTGCGCGGCGCCAGGTTGGCGACATACAGGGTCAGCCGGCCTTCGAGCTTGCTCGGGTCGGGATAGGCGCTCTTGATGCCGGAAAAGACATTGCGCGTGGCATCGCCGATATTCAGGGTCAGGCGCAGCAGCTTGTCGGCGCCCTCGACGAACTCGGCTTTCTCGATCAGGGCGATACGCAGGTCCACCGCGGCAAAGGTGTCGAAGTTGATCTCGGCGGCCAAGGGTGCCTTGGCCAGTTCGCCGTTGCCAGCTGGAACAGCGGCTTCGCTGGCGGCCAGATCTTCCTTGGAGGCTTCGATCATGGCGTCGATCTTCGCCGGCTCGATGCGGGTCATCAGCGGGGTAAAGGCGTTGAGTTTGTGGTTGGCCAGCAGCGTGGCATGGTCGTCCCAGCTGAGCGGCGCTACGTTGAGGAACTGCTCGGCAGCGGTCGCCAGGTTCGGCAGCACGGGCTTGAGGAAGATCACCAGCTGGCGGAACAGGTTGACGCCCAAGGCGCAGATTTCCTGCACCTCGGCCTGCTTGCCCTCGACCTTGTTCAGCGCCCAGGGCGCCTTGTCGGCGATCCAGGCGTTGGCGCGGTCGGCCAGGGCCATGATCTCCCGCATGGCGCGAGCGAAATCACGTGCCTCGTAGGCGTCGGCGATGCTCGGCGCGGCGGCTTGGAAGGCTGCCCAGAGTTCCGGCTCTGGGTTGGCCTCGACCATCACGCCGTCGTTGCCCTTGTGGATGAAGCCGGCGCAGCGGCTGGCGATATTCACCACTTTGCCGACCAGGTCGGAGTTGACCTTCTGCACGAAGTCGTCGAGGTTCAGATCGAGGTCGTCGACACCACGGCCGAGCTTGGACGCATAGTAGTAGCGCAGGTATTCGGGATTGAGATGATCGAGGTAGGTGCGCGCCTTGATGAAGGTGCCGCGCGACTTGGACATTTTCTGCCCGTTCACCGTCAGGTAGCCGTGCACGTTGACCGCGGTCGGCTTGCGGAAACCCGCGCCTTCGAGCATGGCTGGCCAGAACAGGGTGTGGAAATTGATGATGTCCTTGCCGATGAAGTGGTACAGCTCGGCGCTCGATTCCTTGCTCCAGAAGGCATCGAAGGAAAGTTCGGGGCGGCGCTTGCAGAGGTTCTGGAAGCTCGCCATGTAACCGATCGGCGCGTCCAGCCAGACGTAGAAGTATTTGCCCGGCTCGCCGGGGATCTCGAAGCCGAAGTAGGGCGCATCGCGGGAGATGTCCCATTCCTGCAGGCCACCGTCGAGCCATTCGGCGATCTTGTTGGCCACCGATTCCTGCAGCGCGCCGCCGCGGGTCCACTCCTTGAGCATCGCCTCGAAGTCGGGCAGCTTGAAGAAGAAGTGCTTGGAATCCTTGAGCACCGGGGTGGCGCCGGAGATTGCCGAGCGTGGATCCTTCAGCTCGGTGGGCTCGTAGGTGGCGCCGCATTTTTCGCAATTGTCGCCGTACTGATCTTCGGCCGCGCAGCGGGGGCAGGTGCCCTTGATGAAGCGGTCGGCGAGGAACATGCCCTTCTCGGGATCGAAATACTGGGTCACCGAGCGGGTGGCAATGTGCCCGGCATCGCGCAGGCGGGTGTAGATCAGCTCGGCCAGTTCGCGGTTCTCTGGCGAGTGGGTGCTATGGAAGTTGTCGAAATTGACAAGGAAGTCGGCGAAATCGGCGCTGTGCTCGGCCTGGACGTTGGCGATCAGCTGTTCGGGGGTGATGCCTTCCTTTTCCGCCCGCAGCATGATCGCCGAGCCATGGGCGTCGTCGGCGCAGACATAGATGCACTGGTTGCCGCGCAGCTTCTGGAAGCGTACCCACATGTCGGTCTGGATGTACTCGAGCATGTGGCCGAGGTGGATCGAACCGTTGGCGTAGGGCAGGGCGCTGGTAACGAGGATCTGGCGGGCTTCGGACATGGGGACTCGACAGTCGGAATGGCGAAAGAAAGTCTGCAACTATATAGCTCTGCCACGGTTTTTTCACCCGCGTGACCAAGGTTGGCCGTAGTCCCGGTCGTCGGTGGGCTCGGAACTACAGGGCAGGGTAAGATGCCTGTCTGATTTGCTCGGTCTTTCCAGGAGTAACCATGTCCGTCACCCGCGAAGCTGTGGAAACCGTACTGCGCCAGTACACCGACCCCCATCTGAATCAGGATCCGGTGAGCGCCGGCTGTGTGCGTTCAATCGACATCCAGGGCGACCGGGTCAGCGTGCAGCTGGAGCTGGGCTACGCCGCCGGGCTGTTTCGCAGCGGTTGGGCGCAGATGCTGGCGATGGCCATTGAAGGGCTCGAGGGCGTCAACCGTGCCGATGTGCAGGTGGACTGCGTGATCCGTGCGCACAAGGCGCAGGATCAGGTGCCGGCACTGGCCAATGTGAAGAACATCATCGCGGTGGCGTCCGGCAAGGGCGGCGTCGGCAAGTCCACCACGGCGGCTAATCTGGCGCTGGCGCTGGCCCGTGAGGGGGCGCGGGTCGGCGTGCTGGATGCCGACATCTACGGGCCGAGCCAGGGCATCATGTTTGGCATCGCCGAGGGCACCCGGCCGGAGATCCGTGACGGCAAGGCGTTCATTCCATTGCAGGCGCATGGCGTGCAGGTCATGTCGATGGCCTTCCTCGCCGATGACAAGACGCCGATGGTCTGGCGCGGGCCCATGGTGTCCGGTGCGCTGCTGCAGCTGATCACCCAGACCGAGTGGAACGATCTCGACTACCTGGTGGTGGACATGCCGCCGGGCACCGGGGATATCCAGCTGACGCTGGCGCAGAAGGTCCCGGTGACCGGCGCGGTGATCGTCACCACGCCACAGGACCTGGCTCTGCTGGATGCCAAGAAAGGCGTGGAGATGTTCCGCAAGGTCAATATCCCGGTGCTGGGCGTGGTGGAAAACATGGCCATCCACATCTGCTCCAACTGCGGTCATGCCGAACACCTGTTTGGCGAGGGTGGCGGCGAGAAGCTGGCTTCGCAGTACAACGTCGATCTGCTGGCCTCGCTGCCGCTGTCGATGGCGATCCGCAGCCAGTCGGATGCCGGCAAGCCGACCACCATTGCCGATCCGGACAGCCAGATCGCCATGATCTATCAGCAGATGGCGCGTACCGTCGGCGCTCGCATCGCCCAGAGTGGGCAGATCATCGCCCAGTCGATGCCGAAGATCGTGGTGTCCGAGGATTGAGTCGACAGCCTGCGGGCGGCGTCAGCTCGCCGTCCGCAGGCTGAAGGAAATCGCAGGCACAAAAAAGCCCCGCCGAAGCGGGGCTTTTTCAGAGAAGCTTCAGGTTAGATAACCTGAACTTCCTCAGCTTGCATGCCTTTCTGGCCGCGGGTAGCGACGAAGGAGACTTGCTGGCCTTCTTTCAGGCTCTTGAAGCCGTCACCCTGAATGGCACGGAAGTGTACGAAGAGGTCGTCACCGGATTGCGGAGTGATGAAGCCGAAGCCTTTCTCATCGTTGAACCACTTAACGGTACCGGTTTGGCGATTGGACATTTGATGTCTCCTTGAACCAAGTTTTGAAGAATAAAGTGCGGGCTAAAAGGCCCGAACATCACTGTGTGCAAGGAGATAGGAGTCGTATCGATATTTGGATCGAAATCTAAACATGTAGCGATTCACGGTGACACATGCAGCAGCAGCCCAGTAACAATACCGTTTTTCTGGAGCAAAGCGAGCTTTATTTTGGATTTCTTCGCCGAGTGGCTGCTGCTGGCTGTGACGGCCGTTGCGGCGCGCCAGTAGCCAGGCTTTGAACACCCGCGCCAGGCTCGGTAAGATGCGCCTCTTCGCAGGCCCATTAACCTATTCAGGACGCCAGCCATGAGCATCAAATCGGACAAGTGGATTCGCCGCATGGCCCAGGAACACGGCATGATCGAGCCTTTCGTCGAGCGCCAGGTGCGCAATGAAGGCAATGACCGGCTGATCTCCTACGGTGTCTCCAGCTACGGTTACGATGTGCGCTGCGCTGACGAATTCAAGGTCTTCACCAATATCAACTCGGCAACGGTGGACCCGAAGAATTTCGACGAGAAGAGCTTCGTCGATATCAAGAGCGACGTCTGCATTATCCCGCCGAACTCCTTCGCGCTGGCCCGCACCGTCGAGTACTTCCGCATTCCACGCAACGTGCTGACCATCTGCCTGGGCAAGAGCACCTATGCGCGCTGCGGCATCATCGTCAACGTGACGCCGCTGGAACCGGAGTGGGAAGGGCATGTGACGCTGGAGTTCTCCAACACCACCACGCTGCCGGCGAAGATCTACGCCAACGAGGGTGTGGCGCAGATGCTGTTCCTCGAATCCGATGAGGAGTGCGAGGTGTCCTACCGCGACCGCGGCGGCAAGTACCAGGGCCAGCGCGGCGTGACGCTGCCGAAGGCCTAAGCTTCTCCGGATATGAAAAAACCTGGCCTGAGCCAGGTTTTTTTTTGCGCCGATCTGCCGGTTACCAGCCCGGCACCCCTCGCATGTCCGGCAGTTTATGGGCGATGCCTTTGTGGCAGTCGATGCAGGTCGCCTCGCCGCTGGCCAGGGCGGTGGAGTGGAACTCCGCTGCGCGCTTGCCCTGCCGGGTGAAGTCCATGTAGTCGAAGTTGTGGCAGTTGCGGCACTCCAGCGAGTCGTTCGCCTTGAGCCGTGCCCATTCGTGCTCGGCCAGCTCGCGGCGTTTCTCGAGGAATTTTTCGCGTGTGCTGATGGTGCCGAAGATCTTGCCCCAGACTTCCTTGGAGGCCTGCATCTTGCGCGCGATCTTGTCGGTCCACTGGTGCGGCACATGGCAATCCGGGCAGGTCGCACGCACGCCGGAGCGGTTGCTGTAGTGGATGGTGTCCTTGATCTCCATGAACACGTTGTCTTCCATCTCGTGGCAGGAAATGCAGAACGCCTCGGTGTTGGTGGCCTCCAGCGCCGTGTTGAAACCGCCCCAGAAGATGATCCCGGCGATGAACCCGCCAAGCGTCAGCGCGCCGAGGCTGTAGTGGACGCTCGGTCGCCGCAGGACGGCCCAGTAGCGTTTGAAAAACGACTTGATCGACTTCATCCAGGCCCCCTCAGTTTCCGCCGGTGGATGGTGAAGTTTCCCGGTACAGCAGCTCGTCGATGTTCTTGAAGCGGTTTTCCACCAGCGGCTTCACATCCTGCTGCGGCACGTGGCACTGCGTGCAGAAGTACCGTCGTGGCGCCACCGCGGCGAGGGTCTGCTGATCGCGGTCGGTGTAGTGGGTGATGCTGATCATCGGTGCCTGGGCGCGGGCGCTGTTGGCTCGGCTATGGCAGCTCAGGCATTTGTTGGCGTTCTTGTCGACGTGATAGCCGCGGATGCTGTGAGGGATGGTCGGCGGTTGCTCCGGGTAGTTGCGTTCGCGCCGGACATCCTTGTTTTCCTCTTCGTGCAACGGCGGCGGGGTGAATTCCTGGGTGATGGTGCCGCCCGGGCGTCGGCCGTCCGGCGCCGGGGCGTCGAGGGGATAGTCGGTTTCGGCGGCAACAGCCAGACCGAACACCGCGAGCAGCGTCAGCGGCAGTAGGCAGAATTTCATGGCGGCTCTCCTCAGGCGATGCTGACCACTTCGATCTTCACGGCGCATTTCTTGAAATCGGTCTGTTTGGAGATCGGGTCGGTGGCATCGAGCGTGACCTTGTTGATCAGCTTGTTGGCATCGAAGAACGGGACGTACACCAGCCCCATTGGCGGCTTGTTGCGCCCGCGCGTTTCGACCCGGCCCTGCATCTCGCCGCGTCGGCTGACGATCTTGACCACACTGCCGCGGCGCACGCTGAGCTTGCGCGCATCCTCGGGGTGCATGTAGACGAGGGCGTCAGGAACCGCCTTGTGCAGTTCGTCGACACGCTGCGTCATGCTGCCGGTGTGCCAGTGCTCGAGCACCCGACCGGTGCTCAGCCAGAACGGATACTCTTCATCCGGCACCTCGGCGGGCACCTCATAGGGAAGCGCGAAGATGATCGCCTTCTTGTCCGCATTGCCATAGAACTGCACCCCGCTGCCGGCTTCGACGTAGGGGTCGTAACCCTCGCGGTAGCGCCACTGGGTCTCCTTCTCGTCGACCACCGGCCAGCGCAGGCCGCGTTCACGATGGTAGACGTCGAACGCCGCCAGATCGTGGGCGTGGCCGCGGCCGAACTCGGCGTACTCCTCGAACAAGCCCTTCTGCAGATAGAAGCCGAATGCCTCGGCCTCATGGTTGGCGTAACCCTCGGCGATCTCGTCGTTGGAGAAACGATCGACCTGGCCATTCTTGAACAGCACGTCGAACAGCGTCTTGTCCTTGAACTCCGGCGCCTTGCTCAGCAGCTCCGCCGGCCATACCTCATCGACGCGGAAGCGCTTGGAAAACTCCACCAGTTGCCACAGATCCGAGCGCGCCTCGCCGGGTGCGGTGACCAGCTGGTGCCAGAACTGGGTGCGGCGCTCGGCATTGCCGTAAGCGCCTTCCTTCTCCACCCACATGGCGCTGGGCAGGATGAGGTCGGCGGCCTGGGCGGAGACCGTGGGGTAGACGTCCGAAACGATCACGAAGGTTTCCGGGTTGCGCCAGCCTGGCAGGATCTCCTGCATCACGTTGGGGCCGGCCTGCATGTTGTTGGTCACCTGTGTCCAGTACACCTTCAGCACGCCGTCCTTGAGCTTGCGGCTCTGGTCTACGGCGTGGAACCCGGGCTTTTCCTGGATGGTGCCTTCGGGCAGCTTCCAGATCTTTTCGGTAATGGCGCGATGCTTGGGGTTGGTGACGGCCATGTCCGCTGGCAGGCGGTGGGAGAAGGTCCCGACCTCGCGCGCGGTGCCGCAGGCCGAGGGCTGGCCGGTGAGCGAGAACGGGCTGTTGCCCGGCTCGCTGATCTTTCCGGTGAGCAGATGGATGTTGTAGATCATGTTGTTCGCCCAGACACCGCGGGTGTGCTGGTTGAAGCCCATGGTCCAGAAGGACATCACCTTGACCTTGGGGTCGGCGTACAGCTCGGCCAGGGCCTTCAGGCGCTCGGCCGGTACGCCCGATTCCTTGGCGGCGTGTTCCAGGGTGTAGGGTTTGAGGAACTCGACGTAGTCCTCGTAGCCAATGTCGGTCCAGGTGTTGGCCACCGCGGCATTCTCGGCCTTCAGCTCCAGCGGATCGGTCGGACGCAGGCCGTAGCCGATGTTCGTGGCACCCTTGGCGAATCGGGTGTGCTTGTCGATGAACTCCTTGTTCACCGCGCCGCTCTGGATGATGTGGTTGGCGATGTAGTTGAGGATCACCAGGTCGGTCTGCGGGTTGAAGATCATCGGGATGTCGGCCAGCTCGAAGCTGCGATGCTCGAAGGTGGACATCACCGCGACCTTAACGTGTGGCGCGCTCAGTCTGCGGTCGGTGAGGCGCGTCCACAGCACCGGGTGCATCTCGGCCATGTTCGAGCCCCACAGCACGAAAGCGTCGGCGGCCTCGATGTCTTCGTAACAGCCCATCGGCTCGTCCATGCCGAAGGTGCGCATGAAGCCGAATGCTGCCGAGGCCATGCAGTGGCGCGCGTTGGGGTCGATGTTGTTGGAACGAAAGCCGGCCTTCATCAGCTTGTTTGCGGCGTAACCTTCCCAGATCGTCCACTGCCCCGAACCGAACATGCCGATGGCTTCCGGGCCGCCAGCCTTGAGTGCCGCCTTGTACTTTTCCTCCATGATGTCGAAGGCCTGATCCCAGGTGACCGGCTGGAACTCGCCCTGCTTGTCGAACTTGCCGTCTTTCATGCGCAGCAGGGGCTGGGTGAGGCGATCGGTGCCGTACATGATCTTCGACAGGAAGTAACCCTTGACGCAGTTGATGCCGCGGTTGACGTCCGCCTTGACGTCGCCGTGCGTGGCGACCACCCGATTCTCTCGCGTCGCCACCATCACGCCGCAGCCCGTGCCGCAGAAACGGCAGGGGGCTTTGTCCCACTTGAGGTTGGTGGCGTCCGCTTCGGTGACCAGATTGCTCGCGGTCGAAGCGATGGGCATGCCGGCCACGGTCGCCGCGATGGCGGCGGCATTGGCCTTTGCGAATTGACGTCGGGTAAGGCTCATCAGGCGTCTCCTTCGAGGAGTTCTTCGTGGTAAACCAGGGCGGCGTTGAGGACGCCAGGCAGCTGCTGGATGTGGTCGATCGCAGCGAGGATGCGCGACTCGTGCTCGGCCTCGAGCACCACCACCAGCTTGCCGCTGGGGCTTTCCTGATGCAGCTCGAGACCGGGTAGCAACTGGAGGTTGGTTTTCAGCGCGGCCAGCCACTCGGGGCGGCAGTGCACCAGGAGGCTGGCGATATGCAAAGGGTGTCCCATCACGCGTTTCCGTCTGGCTTGGTGGCAGGGCGTGAGCGCCCCGGTCAATGGTGCGGGAGCTAGGCTGGGCCCGGCGGCCCGAAGATCATCTGCACGATCCAGACGATGAAACCGTAGCCGCTGACCAGCGCGACGCTCAGGATGGGAAACAGAAACACGATCAGGAAGACGAACAGGCGGGTCTCGTCCCGCTTGGTCGAGGCGACAGAGGGGCGGGTGTCATTCGGCGTTACTGTCATTGTTCTACTCCGACTGGCATATAGGGGAGTCTAGTCACTGACCAACATAGGGCAATGTTCGTTTCGATAGTTTTGCAGTCGGCGCGGTCCCATCGACTGGCGACTCACTCGATCGGCGCGCGGCGACGGGGCAACCGTGCTAGCCTGCGCGGCTTTTTTTGCAGCCTGCTGCAGGCGTTGACGATGATCGAAACCTCCCACCTCAAACGCGGTACTGCCGCCTATCGACGCGCCACGCTGGCGCTGTTCTGTGCCGGCTTCGCCACCTTCGCGCTGTTGTATTGCATCCAGCCGTTGCTGCCGTTGCTGGCCGCGCATTTCGCCGTCTCCGCGGCCAATAGCAGCCTGGCGCTGTCGCTGACGACGCTGTCGCTCGCACTCTGCCTACTGATCTCCGGCGCGCTGGCCGAAAGCTGGGGGCGCAAGCCGGTCATGGCTGCAGCGCTCGGGTTGGCGAGCCTGCTCGGCCTGGCATGCGTGCTGGTGGAGTCCTGGCATCTGCTGCTGCTATTGCGCACGCTGTTGGGCCTGGCGCTGAGTGGCCTGCCGGCGCTGGCGATGGCCTATGTCGGTGAAGAGTTCGACCCGGACTCGCTGCCGGCGGCGATGGGGCTGTACATCGGCGGCACTGCTCTGGGTGGGATGCTCGGGCGTTTGCTGTCCGGCCTGTTGAGTGATCTGGGCGGCTGGACGCTGGCGCTCGGCGGTATCGCCGCGCTGGGAATGGTGGCCTTGAGCCTGTTCGTCTGGTTGCTGCCGGCGTCGCGCCACTTCAAGGCGCAGCCGCTCTCGTTGACGGTCCTGCTGGCCAATTTCCGCCTGCACCTGTCGAACCCGGCCCTGCGTAGCCTGTTCCTGCAGGGCTTCCTGCTGATGGGGGGCTTCGTCGCGCTGTTCAATTACATTGGCTTCCGCCTGGCCGGCGCGCCATTCGGCCTGTCTTCCACGTTCATCGGTTTGTTGTTCGTCGTCTATCTCGGCGGCATTTTCAGTGCCGGCTGGGCAGGCCGTCTGGTGCCGCGCTTCGGTGCGCGGCAGGTTCTGCGCGGCGGCGTGGCGCTCATGCTGCTCGGCGTCGGGCTCTGCGCAACGCCCTGGCTGGCCAGCATTGTCGTCGGCCTCGGCGTGTTCACCCTCGGTTTCTTCGCCGCGCATGCAGTGGCGAGCGGCCAGGTCGGCAGTCATGCCCAGGGCGCGCGTGCGCAGGCCTCGGCGCTCTATCTCTGCGCCTATTATCTGGGGTCGAGCGTGGTGGGGTACGGTGCCGGGTATGTCTGGGATCACGCCGGCTGGCAGCCGTTGATGGCCCTGCTGGCGGGGCTGTTCGTCATGGCCGGCTGGCGGGCGCGAGCACTCTGAGCAGCCGCGACGGCTTCATTCGCGGCGCTGTTCGCCAGTGAACGACAGCGTCGTCTTGCAGCGCCGACAGTAGTAGCGTCGACCCTTGGCAACCAGCGCATGACGCTGCGGCGTGAAGGCGAACTCCTGATCGGCGCAGCTGCAGCGATAGACGTAGCGTGTGCCGACGCGGCGGCGTATCGCATAGGTGTGGCAGCGATCCGGTGGCAGCTCGTAGACGCCGCGCATGATCAGTTGCCATTCCTCACCGTGGGGCTGAATCCGTGCGCCGAACATCTGATGTGCCACCAGGTGCGCGACCTCATGAGCCACGGTCTGGCGCAGGAAGTGTTCGGTGTTCTCGCGGTAGAGCTGTTCGTTGAAACGCAGCAGATTCTGCTGCAGGTGAGCCACGCCGGCCTTCTGGCCGCGCAACTTCAGGCTCACCTCGGGGCGGGGGAAGCGGCGCTTGAAAAATTGCTCGGCCAGCGTGTAGCAGGCTTCGACGCGGGCATTGAGACGCTCGGGCATTGAGGCAACTCCTGGGAGCGCCACATTATGCCAAAGCGCCTCGGAGCCGAGCAGTCTCGTTGGTCACTCGTTCGGTCGTTCGTTGAATCGGCGTTCGTTGTCCAGACCGCCCGGTTCGTCCTGCGGGCGATTCTCCTCGAAGCCGTAGCTCTGGTTTTCCGGCGTATTGCGCTCATAGGTGGGCTCCAGTACCTGCAGCCAGAACAGGATCATCGGCACCTTCAGGTTGACCAGCACCAGCAGCCCGACAGCCCAGGTACAGGCGCCGTAGAGAAAAGTGTTGCGGTTGTCGATACGCATGAATTTCGGCAGGCCGACAAAGAGCAGGTAGGTCGAGTAGACCCCCGCGGCCACGATCACCAGGATGGCGATCCAGCGCGTCGGGTAGAGCGCGCCAAGCCCGGCGAGGAAGAATGGCGTGATGACGTAGGCGGTGAAGCCGACGCACTGGTTGAATGTCGGGCGGGCGTCGAAGGTCCGCGACATCCAGCGCAGGAAGAAGCCCATGATGAACGTGCCGAGGATGATCGTCAGATAGATCAGCAGGCTCAGCTGGAACGCGCTGCGGGTGTCGAGCCAGATGCGTTCGTTTTCCACCAGGCTCCAGCCGACGTAGCGGGTGCCGATGAACATGCAGATGGCAGGCAGCAATGCCCAGAGCAGCAGATGGACAAGGTAGTTGGAGCTGTTCTTCTCCTCGTCGCGGCGAATGTCGGTCCACGCCTTGTCGGGGCGGGTAAGCAATGTGAAAAAGTGCGGGATCATACCGAGTCTCCGTCTGCCTTGAGGGCCGCTGCGCTACGAGTCGCCAGCGGCGTTATGGCTTTAGAACGGCAGATGCGGCGAGGGTTTCCCTGTCGTTTCGTCGCGCTCCCTTGGCGAGTACGAAAAAGGCCGCCCGAAGGCGGCCTGATCAAGCGCAGCGGCTCAGCGCACGTAAACGGGGCCGATGCCCATGCCCCAGGTGATGACCGACAGCGCGATGATGGCCACAAGCACCACCAGCCCCACGGCAAGCACCGAGCTGGAGAACATGAAACCCTCGTCTTCCGGGATGTTCATGAACTTCGGCAAGCCAACGTAGAGCAGGTAGGCCGTGTAACAGACCGCCGCGGTGCCCACCAGCATCCCGAGCCACAGGTGCGGGTAGAGGCCGGCGAGCCCGCCGATGAACAGCGGCGTCGCGGTGTACGCGGCGAATACGATGCACTGCGTAAGCGTCGGGTTGGCGTCGTAGGTGCGCGCCATCCAGTGGATGAAACCGCCCATTACCGCCACACCGGCCAGCATCGCGAAGTAGGAGAGTATCGCCAGCTGCATGCAACTGGCCTGCGTCAGCTTGACCGGCTCTCCACCGCCGATGCTCCAACCCACCTGGGTCGCGCCGATATAGGCCGAGACAGCGGGTATCGCTGCCAGCACCAGTACATGGGTGAGATACATGTGGCTGACGGTTTCTTCCTCGCCACGTATCTCGTTCCACTCCTGCCCGGGATGGGCGAACAAACCCCAAACGTGATTGATCATGCCAGCGTCTCCTCTGTTTTGGAGGGTCGCTTCGCCTGGCGGTCGTCATCGGAGGACGGCGCGTGCGACCTTATGCCGCAGTATAGGAATGCAGCTCGCGGATGCATCCGCAGCATTAGAGCGTTTCGAAGCTATGCGGTCAGTGGTAATAGCGCGCGAGTATTTCCATGGCCAGGTTGATCGACTGCAAGCGCTGAGTGCTCCCGCCGCGATCCGGGTGATGCAGGCTGACCAGCTGGCGGTAGCGATGCTTGATCAGTTCCAGCGTCAGTGGCTGGGACGAGCGGTCCAGCTCGAACAGCTCGAGTGCCGCACGCTTCTCGTCGCTGCCCTGCATGCGCGTCCAGAAGCTTGCGAGCAGGCGTTCTACATCGTCCTCATCGGTGTCGCGCAGGTTGCTGAGGTCCAGGTAGTACTCGCGCAACGCGTCCTGTTCGGCGAGCCCGGCGGCTGCACTGGCATAGGGCAGCAACTGGATATGCAGGGGGCTGATCTGCAGATGCCCGCTGCCCTCGGCCCACAGCCGGTCGCGCAGCAGGTACAACGCGTTGAACACCAGGAAATGCGTGCGGAAAAGCACCAGCTTGTCGGTCAGCGGCAAATTGGGCACGTGCGTGCTGTGCCGTCGCTTGAGCTGTTGGATCAGCTCGTATTCGCTGCGGCCCTCGGGCTTTTCCTGCAACAGCAGAAGCAGATGGTCTGGCAGATCCAGTGCGGGGGAGAGGTCGTCCATCGGCCGAGACTAGCACAGGGCCAGCAACGGCGGGTCAGGGCTGGTTCACATCGGCCACACGGCGAACGGGCTGCGGTCGGGTCTGCTTTGCGCGTAAAATGCGCGGTTTTCGCATCTCACCCGGACACCTGACATGGGCAACCTCTCGGTCAACCAGAACAAACTGCAGAAGCGCCTGCGCCGCCTCGCCGGCGAGGCCGTCACCGACTTCAACATGATCGAGGATGGCGACAAGGTCATGGTCTGCCTGTCCGGCGGCAAGGACAGCTACACCATGCTCGACGTGCTGCTCTATCTGCAGAAGGTCGCGCCGATCAGGTTCGAAGTGGTCGCGGTGAACATGGACCAGAAGCAGCCGGGGTTCCCCGAGCACGTCCTGCCTGAGTACCTGAAGTCCATCGGCGTCGAGTACCACATCATCGAGAAGGACACCTACTCGGTGGTGAAGGAGAAGATCCCGGAAGGCAAGACCACCTGTTCGCTGTGTTCACGTCTGCGGCGCGGCACGCTGTACACCTTCGCCGACGAGATCGGTGCGACCAAGATGGCGCTCGGGCACCATCGCGACGACATCCTGGAAACCTTCTTCCTCAACATGTTCTACGGCGGCACGCTGAAAGCCATGCCGCCCAAGCTGCTCTCCGACGATGGACGCAACGTGGTGATCCGGCCCCTTGCCTACTGCAGCGAGGCAGACATCGAGGCGTATTCGAAGATGAAGGAGTTCCCCATCATCCCGTGCAACCTCTGCGGCTCGCAGGAAAACCTGCAGCGCCAGGTGGTCAAGGAAATGCTGCAGGAGTGGGAACGCAAGTCGCCGGGACGCACCGAAATCATGTTCCGCGCGCTGCAGAATGTGGTGCCTTCGCAACTGGCCGATCGCAATCTCTTCGACTTCAAGAGCCTGCGCATCGACGACAGCGCCACGCCGCGCTTCGTCGATGTGATGAGCCTGTAGGTCGCGCTAGCGGTTTCCGCAGGGCGGGCTTGTTCAGCCCGCCGTCGTCATTCATCGCATCGCCTCGGTGGGCTGAACCCACCCAGCGAGCTTTTTCGCCATGCGGGTTGAAAGCCGCACGCCTGGCGGAGTATGGTTCGGTCATCTTCTGGAGATCAGCATGTCCCTGAACCCTGTAGCCCTCAACGTTGTCGATGCCGGTGCCATTCGCACCGTGGTCGTTCGTGGGCAGCAGGTTGCCGCCGCTGGTTATTACTTTGGGTATTGGTTTAGCCACAGGCGCGCCTGATACCCCACAGGCGCCCTAGCAAGCAGGGTCGCCACCAGAGCAGTTTTCGAACCCCCGGTCGGCCACCCGACCGGGGGTTTTGTTTTTTCGGCCATCCGATGGCCATAACGCTACGAGGAACACGCCATGACCACCTACCGCACCGATCGTTACTACCGCTACGACTGGCGATTTAGCCGCTTCGACGTCAAACAGCCCTCACGCGACCGAACACCCGACTAGCGCCGCCGCGGACCACCCGCGCCGGCAGAAGGAACCGCCAGATCATGAATGCATCCGCCACCGTACTTGCCAAACAACCCGCCGCCACCGCCGAAGCCAGCGTCGCTCGCCGCAGCGCGCAGCCGCTGCCAAGCCCCGCCGTATTGCGTCAGCGTCTGCCCTTGAGCGACGCCCTTGCCGCACGCATCCGCAACGACCGCGACGCCATCCGCGCTGTACTCGACGGCCACGATCCGCGCCTGTTGGTCGTCGTCGGGCCCTGTTCCCTGCACGATCCCGTCGCCGCGTTGGAATACGCCGAGCGCCTGGCCGCGCTAGTGCACGAAGTCAGCGACCAGCTGCTGCTGGTGATGCGCACCTATGTGGAAAAACCGCGCACTACCATTGGCTGGAAAGGGCTGGTCTACGATCCGCATCTGGACGGCAGCGGTAACATGGCCGACGGGCTGCACCTGTCGCGGCGGCTGATGCTGGATATTCTCGAAACCGGTCTGCCCATCGCCAGCGAACTGCTGCAGCCGCTGGCTGCCGGGTACTTCGACGATCTGCTTGGCTGGGCCGCGATCGGTGCACGCACCAGCGAATCGCAGATCCATCGCGAGCTGGTCAGCGGGCTGGACCTGCCGGTGGGCTTCAAGAACGGTACCGATGGCAGCCTCGGCATCGCCTGCGACGCGATGCGTTCGGCCGAGCACCCGCACCAGCACTTCGGCATCGACGAGCTCGGCCATCCGGCCCTGCTGCAGACACACGGCAATCCGGATACGCATCTGGTGCTGCGTGGTGGGCACGGCGCACCCAACTACGATGCCGCCAGCGTCGCCGCCGCATGTGCCGCCCTCGCGCAGCAGGGTATCGCACCGCGAATCATGGTGGATTGCAGCCACGCCAACAGCGGCAAGAACCCGCTGCGCCAGCCGGCAGTGCTGGAGTCGGTCATCACCCAGCGCCTGGCCGGCGATGCGAGCTTGCGCGGCGTGATGCTCGAAAGTCACCTGTTCGATGGTTGCCAGCCGCTCTCCGGCGAGTTGCGCTATGGCGTATCGATCACCGACGGCTGCCTGGGCTGGAGCGGCACCGAGCAGCTGCTGCGCGAGGCAGCCGAGCGATTGCGCGGTTGAGGCATCCGGGGCGGGTGAGGGTGGGCAGGCCGTGGCGTAGCGGTCGCCATCCACGCCTGCGGGCGGTCGGAGTGCCGGCTTGCAGGCAATCGCCAACCTCGGCACCCTTTGCCGTCGCTTGATCAACCGAAAGGCCCATCCATGCACGACTACAAATGGCTGCACGAATACTGCCTCAATCGCTTCGGTTCCGCGGCGGCGCTGGAAGCGCGGTTGCCGCAGCCGCGCAGCACCGATGAGCTGCGAGCCGTCCCGGACGATCGCTACCTGTCGCTGATCAGCCTGCGCATCTTCCGCGCCGGGCTCAAGCACAGTCTGGTGGACGCCAAGTGGCCGGCCTTCGAGCAGGCCTTCTTCGGTTTCGATCCGGAAAAGGTGGTGCTGATGGGCGGCGAACACATCGAGCGGCTGATGCAGGACGCCCGGTTGATCCGTCATCTGGGCAAGCTCAAAAGCGTACCGCGCAATGCCCAGTTCGTGCTGGACGTGGCCAAGGAGCGGGGCAGCTTCGGCAATCTGCTGGCGGACTGGCCGAGCAGCGACATCGTCGGCCTGTGGCGCTATCTCGCCAGGCACGGCAGCCAGCTCGGCGGCCTGTCGGCGCCGCGTCTGTTGCGCATGGCCGGCAAGGACACCTTCGTGCCCAGCGACGACGTGGTGGCGGCGCTCAAGGCACAGGAAATCGTCGACAAGGTGCCCAGCAGCCAGCGCGATCAGGCTGCGGTTCAGGCGGCCTTCAATCAATGGCAGGCCGAAAGTGGCCGCCCGCTGTGTCAGCTCTCGGCGATGCTGGCGTTCACTGTGAATCACTGAGAACGCTGCGACGGTTTGGCACAGCGCTGCGCGAATAGGCGCGGTGTAGAGTTCAAACATGACCATCGTCAAAGACAAACGTGCGCAGATCGTATGGGTGCTTCTGGCCTGCATCCTGCTCAATGTCTTTGTCTGCAGCCTGAACCATGCCAGCCATGTGGGTTTCGAGCTGGCCATGGGGCAGGACGCCTTCTGTTTCACCGATGGCACGTCATCCGGCGGCAAGATGCCCGCTGCAGGTGCCCATGACGCCCCCGAACAGGCTTTCGACTGCCCGCTGTGCAGTTCGCTGTTCCTCGCCGTCGTCGTGCTGCTGGCCCTGGGCTGGCTGGGCCGGCGGGCGAGGGGGCCGCTCGCGCGCCCGCGCGATGATCTGCGCGGCCCGCGCCAGCAATGGCCGGCGCTGAATCCGCAGGCTCCCTGAAGCTTTCCTGACTGACGTACCGCCGCCGCTGTTGCGCCAGTGCTGCAGTCGGCCGGCCAACTGTCGGAACCCTCCGACGGCACGCTCGCTTCAGGGGATTTCAGCATGACCATGATGGAACGCTTCACCCGCGCCGAGAGCCGCGTCAGCTATCGGCTGCCTTTCCCGGACTACCCCAGCAACGCGCGCAGCTTCGTGCATCTGGATGCCAAGCTGCTGCCGTACTGGCACGCGCTGTTCGACGTCTGCCCGCGTCTGCTCAGGCTCGACCCACCGGACGGCCTGCAGATCTTCCGCCAGTTCATGACCTGGGCGTATGGCTGCCAGCTCGCCCTCGACTGGACCTTCCACCTCGGCGTGTGCCGCTGGCTGCTCGCTTCGGACTATCGCGAGCTGATCGAGGCGCAGGACATCGAGGCGATGATGCTCGCCGCCGCGGCGCGCTGGGTAGCCAGCGACGACAGCCCGGCCATCGGTATCGTGCTGGCCTGGCAGGCTGGCGACGAGCCGGTCTTCGACTGGAAGCCGCGGGTTCGCCAGGCCGCGCGGTTGACAGCACAGGCCGAGGAACTGCCGCCGACGCGCTGGGACTTCGCCTGGAGTCCGCTCGCCGCCAGCGGCGGTAATGGCTTTCGCCGCTGGCTGCGTGTGCCATGACCGCGACCGGATGCCGCATCCCCAGGTTTTCTGCTGCCTTTGCATGGGGCCTGCCGGTCGCGCCGCTACGTTCTGCAAGCGACGCCGCGCGGCGATCACGGCCGGCTCGGCGGGGTGGGGCAGGCTGTCGCAGTTGTCGCCAGATCCGGCGCTTCCGACACTGCGCTCGCCCTGAACCCGAGCAGTGCTTCCACGGGTGGGTTTGGGGCGCGGCGATTGAGTCCGGGCCGCGTGTCCGGGTCCCGGCCCTCACCCCAAGGGGGCCTTCAATCGCAACTGGCGGTGATGGCAGCAGGCGTTGCGGCAGGTTTCTGCCGGGCGTCGGGCGAGCCGGGAGGTAAGCATGTTCAAGTCATCGCTCAAGCGAGACATCGTGCTGGTGTTGCTGGTCAAGGTCGCGATCCTCACAAGCATAAAAACCATCTGGTTCGATGCTCCCAGCATTCCCGAGAACGGTTCGGCGAGGGTCGCCGAGCATTTGCTTGATAAGCGGGATACCAATCCCGAGGGAGGGCCGAGATGATCTCGGAAAGCGTTGTCGATCTGTCCCGTCTGCAATTCGCCATGACGGCGATGTACCACTTTCTCTTCGTGCCGCTGACCCTGGGGCTCGCGTTCCTGCTGGCCATCATGGAGTCGGTCTACGTGATGACCGGCAAGCAGGTCTACAAGGACATGACCCAGTTCTGGGGCAAGCTGTTCGGCATCAACTTTGCCCTGGGCGTCACCACCGGGCTGACCATGGAGTTCCAGTTCGGCACCAACTGGGCCTATTACAGCCACTACGTCGGCGACATCTTCGGTGCACCGCTGGCCATCGAGGGGCTGATGGCGTTCTTTCTGGAATCGACCTTCATCGGCCTGTTCTTCTTCGGCTGGGATCGCCTCTCCAGGGTGCAGCACCTGGCGGTGACCTGGCTGGTGGCGCTGGGCTCGAACCTCTCGGCACTGTGGATTCTCATTGCCAACGGCTGGATGCAGAACCCGGTGGGTTCGGAGTTCAACTTCGAGACCATGCGCATGGAACTGGTGGACTTCGGCGCGCTGCTGTTCAACCCGGTGGCGCAGGTCAAGTTCGTGCACACGGTGTCGGCCGGCTATGTCACCGGGGCGATCTTCGTGCTGGCGATCTCGTCGTTCTACCTGTTGAAGAAGCGCGACCTGGGCTTTGCCCGCCGTTCGTTCGCCATTGCCGCGGTGTTCGGCCTGGCTTCGACGATCTCCGTGATCATTCTCGGTGACGAATCCGGTTACGAGATCGGTGACGTGCAGAAGGTGAAGCTGGCGGCCATCGAGGCCGAGTGGGAGACCCACCCGGCGCCGGCCGGCTTCACCCTGTTCGGCCTGCCGAATCAGGACGAGCAGCGCACCGACTACGCGGTGAAGATCCCTTACGTGCTGGGGCTGATCGCCACCCGCTCGGTGGATGAGGAGGTAAGGGGCATCAAGGACCTGATCGCCGAACACGAGCTGCGCATCCGCAACGGCATGCTCGCCTACGAGCGCCTGCAGGTCCTGCGCAGTGGCGACAAGTCGGCCGCGGCGATTGCCGCCTTCAACGAGGTCAAGCAGGACCTGGGCTACGGCTTGCTGTTGAAGAAGTACACCGCCGATGTGGTGGACGCCAGTGACGAGCAGATCCACCGAGCCGCGCTGGACACCATCCCTGATGTGTTCAGCCTGTTCTGGACCTTCCGCGTGATGGTCGCCGCCGGTTTCCTGATGCTGGTGCTGTTCGCCCTGGCCAGCTGGGCTTCGATCAAGCGCAATGCCGAGCGCAAGCCCTGGCTGCTCAGGTTTGCGCTGTTCAGCCTGCCGCTGCCTTGGATCGCCGCGCAGACCGGCTGGTACGTCGCCGAGCATGGCCGCCAGCCCTGGTCCATCGCCGAGGTGCTGCCGACCCATCTGTCCACCTCGACGCTGGCCGCCGGCGATATCTGGGGGTCGCTGATCGCGCTGGTAGCCTTCTACAGCTTGCTGCTGGTGGTGGAGATGTTCCTGATGATCCGCTTCGCCCGCCTGGGGCCGAGCAGCCTGCACACCGGTCGTTATCACTTCGAGCTGCAGGCCGCCGGCCAGGCGCAGAAGTTGCGCGATGCGGTCGCCGTGCCTGCCGCCAAGGGTGTTCCCATCGAACCGTCCGCCGTGTGAGGGAAAGAAAATGTTCGACTACGAGGTTCTCAAGCTGGTCTGGTGGGTGCTGATCGGTGTGCTGCTGATCGGCTTCGCCCTGACCGATGGCTTCGACATGGGCGCCATGGCACTGATGCCCTTCGTCGGCCAGACCGACAACGAGCGGCGCGTCGCGATCAACACCATCGCGCCGCATTGGGATGGCAACCAGGTGTGGTTCATCACCGCGGGCGGCGCGCTGTTCGCTGCCTGGCCGATGGTCTATGCGGTGGCCTTCTCGGGGCTGTACTGGGCGATGCTGCTGGTGCTGTTCGCGCTGTTCTGCCGGCCGGTGGGCTTCGACTACCGCAGCAAGGTCGAGGACCCGCGTTGGCGCAACGCCTGGGACTGGGCGCTGTTCGTTGGTGGGGCGGTGCCGGCGTTGGTGTTCGGCGTTGCCTTCGGCAACCTGTTTCTCGGTCTGCCGTTCCAGCTCGACGAATTGATGCGCTCGACCTATCACGGCTCGTTCTTCGCGCTGCTCAACCCGTTCGCGTTGCTCTGCGGCGTCGTCAGCCTGAGCATGCTCAGCGCCCATGGCGGCGCCTGGCTGATGCTGCGCACCGACGGCGCGCTGGCCGAACGCTCGCGGCAGGCAACACGGCTGTGTGCGCTGGTATTCCTGCTCGGTTTCGCCGCCGCCGGCGCCTGGCTGGTGTTGGGGGTTGAGGGCTTCAGCCAGCTCTCTGTCAGCGATCCGGGCGCGGCACTCAATCCGCTGCTGGACAAGCAGGTAGCGCAGGACAACGCCGGCTGGCTGGCCAACTATGGCCGCTATCCGGTCACTCTGATCGCGCCGGCTGCGGGCATCCTCGGGGCGTTGCTGGCGCTGCTCGGTTCCGGTCGCAACAGCGGTGGAGTGAGCTTTCTCGGCACCAGTCTGATGATCGTCGGCGCCATCTGCACTGCTGGCTTCGCGCTGTTCCCCTTCGTCTTTCCGTCGAGCCTGGACCCGGCCTCGAGCCTGACCATCTGGGATGCGGTTTCGAGCCACAAGACCCTGGGCATCATGTTCGTCGTCGCCTGCCTCTTCGTGCCGCTGATCCTCTGCTACACGCTGTGGAGCTACGTGCGCATGTGGGGCCGGCTCACCCAGAAAACCATCGAAGCCAACCCTCACGGGCTCTACTGATCGAGCGGGTGGGCTTCCGTGCTCGCCCGCCAAGGAGACGACTATGTGGTACTTCACCTGGATACTCGGCGTGCTGCTGGCCTGCAGCTTCGGCATCATCAATGCGCTGTGGCTGGAAGCCACCCAGGATCTGGACGCCGAGCCGTGAGCGGCATGGCGCACCGGCTGCTGTACCGGACCCCCGCGCGGCTTCTCTCGCTGCTGCTGGCGTCACCGCTGGCGCTGGTGCTGCTGATCCATCCGGCGGCGATGCTCGACGGGCAAGGCGGCTACAGCCACCCCCAGCTGATGCTGGTGATGTGGGGGATTTCCGCAGGTTTCGTGCACGGCGTCGGCTTCGTTCCGCAGTGGTGGGGCTGGCGCTGGCTGCTCGGGCCACTGCCGGCCTGGCTGTTCTGCGCGCTGGGCTATGCCGTGCTGGCGCACGCGAGGCTGGGCTGAGCGGGCTCGGGTGCTCGGGCAGACAGATGCCCTGGTTCGTGGTCTGATGGTGACAACCCCGCGGCGTGGCCGCGGGCCAGTCATCGAACCGGGCTCGCCGTCATCATGGACATCGACAAGGCCGCGCGGGCGTTGGCCGCGGCCGAACGCCTGCTGATCATCACCGGAGCCGGGCTTTCCGCCGACTCCGGGCTGCCCACCTATCGTGGACTGGGCGGGCTATACAACGGGGCGACGGACGACGGCGTGCCGATCGAGGTGGCGCTTTCGGGGCCGACGCTGCAGCGCCAACCGGCGCTGTGCTGGAAATACCTCGCCGAGATCGGCCGCGCCTGCCTGCGCGCCGAGCCTAACGCCGGCCATTTCGCCATTGCCGAGTGGCAGCGGCAGAGGCCCGGCACCTGGCTGCTCACGCAGAATATCGATGGCTTCCATCGCCGGGCCGGCAGTCCGCCCGAGCGCCTGATCGAGATTCACGGCGAGCTGGCACCGCTGTCCTGCATGGCCTGCGGCGAGATTGACAGGCGCCCGTTGGCCTCGCTGCTGGACGAGCCATTGCCGCCACGCTGCGAGGTTTGCACCGGCGTGTTGCGGCCGGCCGTGGTGCTGTTTGAGGAGATGCTTCCGGAGCGCGCTCTGGCCCGCTTGCAGGAACAATCGCGCATTGGTTTCGATGCCGTGCTGGTGGTCGGCACCACCGCCAGCTTCGGCTATATCCTCGAACCCATATGGCGTGCCCGGCAGAGCGGGGGCCTGGTCGTGGAGGTGAACCTGCAACCCACCGACATCAGTCCGCTGGCAAACCTCAGCCTGCAGGGAAGGGCCGCAGACGTTTTTTCGCACTTATTACGTCACATTTCATCCGATTGAATTTGATCATCGAAGCGATAGCGGGCATAGTCGCGGGCACTTTGAAATCACCGACACGGTCGTGCCCATGCGCCAACGCTTCGCACCCCTCGTGCCTCTCGCACTCATCGCCCTGCTGACGGCCTGTGCCGGTCAGCCTGTACAGACCGAGCAGCAGATCGAATCGCCTCGGCTGTCGCAAAACCATCCCCTGGCTGGCTTCGACTTCGCGGCCCTCGACAAGAGCGAAGAAGAGTCGCTGGCCGAGCTGACCGACGAGCACGAATACCAGTTGCCGGAACTGGCCGACAGCATCCTCGAACGCGGCTTTACCCTGGTCGGTACGCCTTATCGCTTCGGCGGCAATTCGGTGAAGACCGGGTTCGATTGCAGCGGCTTCGTCGGCTTCCTGTTCCGCAAGGAAGCAGGGCTCGAGCTGCCTCGCTCCACCCGCGAGCTGATCAACCTCGACGCGCCGGTGGTCAAGCGCAACGAGCTCGAGCCGGGTGATGTGGTGTTCTTCAACAACCGTGGCCGTGGCCGCGTCAGCCACGCCGGCATCTACATCGGCGACGACCAGTTCATCCACGCCTCCAGCAGCCGCAGCGGCGGCGTGCGCGTCGACAGCCTGGACGACAAGTACTGGCGCGCCAGCTACATGGAAGCCAAGCGCGTGCTGGCGCTGGCTTCGGAGCTGACCCCGCACACCGCGCACCGCTGACCGGACGATCTGCGGGGGTTGCGTCTTCCCCGGCATGCCGGCAGAGTGATGGCTCGTTTGCCTGGACCGCTCTGCCATGCGCTATCTGGCCCGTTCCACCCTTGTGGTTCTTTTCGCCTTGCTGGCTGCCTGTGCCGGCAAGCCGCCGACGCCGCCAATCGCCGAGGCGCCTAGCACTCCCCACGCCATGCCCGGTATCGCCGAGGATGTGCTGTTCAGCGCGCTCGGGCTGGTCGGTACGCCCTATCGCTGGGGTGGCAACACGCCGGACAGCGGCTTCGACTGCAGCGGGCTGATCGGCTACGTCTACCGTGGTGCAGCCGGTATCGATCTTCCTCGTACCACTCAGGAAATGAGCAATCTGCGCGGGCCGAACGTGCGTCGTCACGCGCTGCAACCCGGCGATCTGGTGTTCTTCGCCACCAACGGTGGGCGCCGCGTCAGCCATGCCGGCATCTATGTCGGCCAGGACCGGTTCGTCCACGCGCCTTCGTCCGGCGGCACCGTACGCCTGGACAGCCTGACCGCCAGTTACTGGCAGAAAAGCTACCTCGGCGCCAAGCGTGTGCTCGACCACGAGCAACTGGCACGCAATCCCTGAAATCGACCGTCCTTTCAACGTGCCGGTTCGTCGCCTTTAGTCCTGTTCATATCCTGCAACAGTCTGCGTTTGACATGCGGTGATATCGCTTATCCGGCCGTTTGGCTACCATGCGCATCCCCAATTCCTCACGTGCGTCGATCCATCGCGCACAGACCCTTTTCCCACTTCCTCCTTTAGGTGAGTTATGCCTGTATTGCTGACGTACGTGCTGATCGCACTGGCGGTGGCGGCACTGCTTGGTGTCGTGCTCGAAGAAATTACCCATGTGAACAAGGCCAAGGTCACGCTGTTCTTCGGCACCCTGGCCTGGTTGCTGCTGTTCATGTTCGCCCCGGCAGGCGAGGTGCGGGAAACCGTGCTGGAAAGCCTCAACGAGAACATCGCCGAGATTGCCGGCTTGTGGATATTCCTGGTGGCGGCGATGACCTTCGTCGCCTACTTGAACAAGAAGGGCATGATCGAGAACCTGATCTACCTGGTGTTGCCCAAGCGGATCAGCGAGCGGGCCTTGCTGTTTCTTACGGCGACCTTCTGCTTCGTGTTCTCGTCGCTCGCCGACAACATCACGGCGACGCTGGTCTCCATCACGCTGATCCTGTCGTTGCAGCTGGATCGGGCCAAGACCATCAAGTTCGCCACGCTGGTGGTGTTCGCGGTCAACTCCGGCGGCGTCGCGCTGATCACCGGTGACGTCACCACGCTGATGATCTTCCTCGCCGGCAAGGTGGCGATTCTCCAGCTGCTGGCCCTGGCCGTGCCCGCCTTCGTCGCGGTGATGGTGCTGGCGGCGATGCTGTCGATCGGCATGAAGGGCGAAGTGGTGGTGCAGGGCCATCGCAACGATGTGCGCGGCGTGGATGTGGCCATCGCGCTGATCTTCCTCTGCACCATTCTGAGCACCATCATCGGCAACTTCCTGTTCCAGATTCCGCCTGTGTTGACCTTCCTCGCCGGGTTGTCGGTGATGTTCCTGGTGGCGCGCTTCTTCAGTGATGACAACGATTCCGACCCGATCCTCGAGTACGTGCGCCAGGTGGAGTTCGAGACGCTGTTCTTCTTCCTCGGCATCCTGCTGCTGGTGGGCATGCTCAAGGAAATCCGCGTGCTCGACGGGCTGGTGCACATTTATGACCAGGTGCCGGCGGTGATGGCCAACTACCTGATGGGGGTGATGTCGGCGGCGATCGACAACGTGCCGCTGACCGCCGCGTTGCTCAAATCCGGGTTGGAAATGGGCGTTGCCGAATGGATGGTGCTGACCTACGCGGTCGGTGTTGGCGGTTCGCTGCTGGTGATCGGTTCGGCCTCCGGTATCGTCGCGATGAGCAAGGTACCGGGGCTGACCTTCGGCAGCTACCTGCGGCACATGCTCTATCTGTTCGTCGCCTTCAACATCGGTTTTGCCGGCGTTTACCTGATCGGTCTGTCGATAGGCTGATCACCCCGCGCGAGTGCCGGGATCACCAGCTCAGGTTGAAGTGCGAACCCAGCACGAAACGGCCAGCGGAAAGATCCCAGCGCTCGACGCAGACCTTCTTCTCATCGCCCGGGTGCAGTTTCAGCCGGTTGAAGGAGTTCGGCGAGGTGCCGCGCAGGCGAGTGGAGAGCGTGGTGCCGGCCTGCACCATCCAGATTTCGCGGGCGAGCCCGGGATACTGCCTGGACAGCGGCAGCACGTAGGGCAGGTGGATATGCCCGCCCATGACCAGGTCCAGGCCATGCTCTGCCCAGCGCTGCAGCGCGGGTTCGGCGCCGTGCTGCAGGTTGCTCAGGTCGCTCGGCACCATGGCGCCGAACGGCTGATGCGCCACCACGATGCGAATCTTGCCCGGGTCGCTTTCCTCCAGACGCCGCGCCACGCGCTCGACCTGCCGTGCCGTTACCACGCCGTCCTTGTGCCGGCGGGGATGGGTGGTGTTGAGCCCGATCACCAGCATCTGTTCGTTCTCGAAGACCGGCTCCAGATCGTCACCGAAATGCTGGCGGTAATTGCCGTAGGGTGTGAACAGGCGTGCAAAGACGTTGTACAGCGGGATGTCGTGGTTGCCCGGAATCACCAGCGTATCGCCGACGCCATCGGCCTCCAGGCGGCGGACGAAGGCGGCGGCACTGGCGAACTGGCCGCGGCGGGCGCGCTGGGTGATGTCGCCGGAGAACACCAGCAGGTCTGCTCGATGCTCGCGTACATGATCCTCCAGCGCCTGGACCACGGCGGGTTGCTCGGTGCCGAAATGGGTGTCGGAGATCTGCACGATGCTGGTCATGGGCTTGGCTGATGGTCCTGGCTGATGGCTGGCATTGTTGCATTCGAAGCCTTTCGGCGTCCGCCGTTCCAAGCGGCGAGATGCAAGCGGAAATTGCAGAGGCTGCGCGACAACCTCATGGTTGCGCGATGTTCGACCTTGGACTAACCTCCGCGTCGCCTCAGGTGCCCCTGGCCTTGTGCCAGACGGGTGAAACAGGGAAGCCGGTCCATTCTCACGAAGATTCCGGCGCTGCCCCCGCAACGGTAGGCGAGTCGAGAAACCGCAACGGCCACTGTGCATGACGCATGGGAAGGCGCGGTTTCGGGATGCCGCAAGGCATACGCTCGCAAGCCCGGAGACCGGCCTGTCGCATTTCACTGACAGTGCGGCGGGCGCTGGGCGGGTGCGTATCCCTCGCGGTATTCACTTCCTTTTGCGGTTCCTCCGTCTGTCTTCGTCGACTTTCAGTCGTGCGGGTGGGCACGACGGAGACCTGAACCTTGACTGGCAAGCCCCGTTTCAAGCCAGCGGCCTATGTGCTGCTCGGCAGTTTTCCCTTTTCCATTGGCCTACTGGCCGCAGCCCCGCTGGACCTCGAACAGCAGGTGGTGACCGCCACCCGTACCGCGCAAACCGCCCAGCAGAGCCTGGCCGCAGTCACCGTGCTGGACCGCGAGCGCATCGAGCGCAGCCAGGCGGCTTCGTTACCCGAGCTGCTCAAGCAGGTGCCTGGCGTTTCGCTGGCCAACAACGGCGGGCCTGGCAAGTCCACCGCGCTGTTCATGCGCGGCACCGAGTCCGACCACGTGCTGGTGATGATCGACGGTATCAAGATCGGCTCGGTGTCCGCCGGCGGGGCGGCCTTGCAGGATCTGCCACTGGAGTTGATTGAACGTATCGAGGTGGTACGCGGCCCGCGTTCCAGCCTGTACGGCTCGGAAGCCATCGGCGGGGTGATCCAGATCTTCACCCGCAAGGGCCAGGGGCAGGGCGTCAAGCCGTTCTTCTCCGCCGGCTACGGCACTCATGACACCTACACGGGCAGCGCCGGCGTTTCCGGCGGCGACGGCCGTGGCTGGTACAGCCTGGGCGTCAGCGGTTCGGACACCGATGGCATCAATGTGAAGTCGGCAGGCACCAGCGGTTATGAAAACGATGCCGATGGCTATCGCAACCTGTCTGCCACGCTTGCCGCCGGCTACCGCTTCGACAATGGCCTGGAGCTGGACGCCAACCTGCTGCAGGCCAAATCGCACAACGATTACGACAGTGTGAACAGCCGACGCACATCTGGCTTCGGCGCCAATGCCGATGGAGAGTCGAAGGTGTTCGGCACGCGCGCGCGCTTCAGCCCACTGGAGCCCTGGCGGGTAACCCTGCAGGCCGGGCGCAGCGAGGACAAGTCCGATGCCTATCAGGACGGGCGATTCAGCTCGCGTTTCGACAGCCGTCGCGACTCGCTGGCCTGGCAGAACGACATCGACATCGCCGCGGGCCACATGCTGACGGTAGGCGCCGACTACCAGCGCGACGAGATCAACGGCACCACAGCGTACGCCGAGGATTCGCGCGACAACTTCGGGCGCTTCGTCCAATACCTGGGCGAAGTCGGCCGCCATGATTGGCAGCTGTCGCTGCGCCGGGACGACAACGAGCAGTTCGGCCAGCACGACACCGGCAACATCGGCTACGGCTATGCGCTGACCGACTGGCTGCGCGGCACCATCAGCTACGGCACGGCATTCAAGGCACCGACCTTCAACGAGCTGTATTTCCCCAACTACGGCAATCCCGAGCTGAATGCGGAAACCTCCGAGAGCCTCGAGGTCGGCCTTGCCGGGCAGCATGTCTGGGGCCACTGGGCAGTGAATGCCTATCGCACCGTAGTGGATGACCTGATCGCCTATGACGCCAGCATCTCCGCTCCGGCCAACGTGCAGGAAGCGCGCATCCGTGGGGTCGAGCTGGTGCTCGGCAGTCGATTGCTCGGCTGGGACTGGAATGCCAACTACAGCCTGCTGGAACCGGAGAACCGCTCCGCCGGCGCCAACCGCGGCAACGAACTGGCGCGCCGGGCCAAGCAGCTGTTCAACCTCGATGTCGACCGTCGGCTCGGTGCCTTCAGCGTCGGTGCCAGCCTGCACGCCGAAGGGCAGCGCTACGACGACCTGGCCAACACCCGCGAGCTGTCCGGCTACGCCACCCTCGACCTGCGTGGCGAATACCGCATCACCCCGGAGTGGCGTCTGCAGGCGCGCGTCGCCAACCTGCTGGATGCCGACTACGAGACCGCGGAGGGCTACAACCAGCCCGGCCAGGCGGCCTACCTGACGGTGCGCTACCAGGCCTTGTAAGACTGCGGCGCGGGCATGTCGCCCGCGTCCAACAAAGGAGACTGCAATGATCAAGCTTGCCCCGAGATACCAGCTGCTGGTGGGCCTTGCGCTCGCTGCGCTGCTGGCCATGACCCGCGGACAGCACTTCGCCAGCGTCAACCTGCCCAGCGCGTCCTGGGCGGTGTTCTTTCTCGCCGGTGTGCTCGTACGACCGAAGTGGGTGTTTCCGGCACTGTTTCTCGAGGCGTCGCTGTTGGATTTCGCCGCCATCCAGTGGGCCGGTGTCAGCGACTGGTGCATGTCGCCGGCCTACTGGATGCTGGTGCCGGCATACGGTTCGCTGTGGTTGGGCGGGCGCCTGTATGCCCGCTGGCATCGCGACCAGTTCAGCAGTCTGGCGACCCTGGCCCTGTGCGTGATGGTCAGCGCCTTCGTCTGCTACCTGTTCTCCGGCGGCGGCTTCCTCTATTTCTCCGGGCGCTACCCGGAGCCGACGCTGGCTCTGCTGGTCGACCGAATCGCCACCTATTACCCGCGCTACCTGTCGACCCTTGCGCTGTATGTCGGCGTCGCCGCGCTGCTGTTCGTCGGTTTGCGCGCCTGGTCTGGGCAGCGTGACGAGGCCCGCGCATGAGTGAGTCGAGCGAACGCGATGATCGCCACAAGGCGCGCATGCAGCGCAAGAAGGCGCTGATCGACGAGAAGATCGCCGAGGCGCAGGACGAGTACGGCCTGCTGCTGGTGCACACCGGTAATGGCAAGGGCAAGAGCAGTTCGGCTTTCGGCATGGTGGCGCGTGCGCTCGGCCATGGCATCAAGGTTGGCGTGGTGCAGTTCATCAAGGGCGCGGCCAGCACCGGCGAGGAGGCGTTCTTTCGGCGCTTTCCGGACGAGGTGCGCTACCACGTCATGGGCGAGGGCTTTACCTGGGAAACCCAGGATCGCCAGCGCGACATCGCCAAGGCCCGCGAGGCCTGGGCGGTGGCGGCCGAGTTGCTGTCCGATCCCGAAATCGGCCTGGTGGTGCTGGACGAACTGAACATCGCCCTTAAGTACGGCTACCTGGAGCTCGCGCCAGTGCTTGCCGACATCGAATCACGGCCGCTGCTGCAGCACGTGGTGGTCACCGGCCGCGGCGCGCCCGACGGACTGATCGAGGCGGCGGACACCGTCACCGAAATGGGCCTGATCAAGCACGCGTTCAAGGCCGGGGTAAAGGCGCAGAAAGGCGTTGAGTTCTGATGCTCTCGTTCGCCATGCGCCGGGCCTTGCGTCAGCGCCGTTTGCCGTACTGGACGTACTGCTGCGCGGCGCTTCCTTGCTCGCACATGGGCGAAACGAGATGAATCGCGATGAACAGCAGGAGAGACCGCGATGACCAGTAGAAACTGCCCGGCGCTGTTGATCGCCGCCCCTGCATCCGGCCAGGGCAAGACCACCGTCACCGCTGCGCTGGCGCGGTTGCATGCGCGGCGGGGCAAGCGCGTACGGGTGTTCAAGTGCGGGCCGGACTTTCTCGACCCCATGGTTCTGGCCCGTGCCAGCGGCCGCCCGGTCTACCAGCTCGACCTGTGGATGGTCGGCGAGGAGGAGTCGCGACGCCTGCTCTGGGAAGCGGCGGGCGAGGCCGACCTGATCCTGATCGAAGGGGTGATGGGCCTGTTCGACGGTGCGCCCTCGGCCGCGGATCTGGCGCGGCGCTTCGGCGTGCCGGTGCTGACGGTGATCGATGGCTCGGCCATGGCCCAGACCTTCGGCGCGCTGGCCCACGGCCTGAAGAGCTTCCAGCCGGACCTGCCGTTCGCCGGCGTGCTGGCCAACCGGGTCGGTAGCACGCGGCACGGCGAGATTCTACGCGACAGCCTGCCGGAGTCGATTCGCTGGTACGGCGCCTTGCCGCGCAGCCTCGACATGGAGCTGCCGAGCCGCCACCTCGGGCTGGTGCAGGCCGAGGAGCTGGCCGATCTCGATGCGCGCCTGGATGCCGCGGCCGACGCACTCGCGCAGAGCGCGGAAACCGAACTGCCCCCGGCCGTCAGCTTTGCGGCGCCGACTCGCGTTTCGTTGGAGCCGCTGCTGGCCGGCGTGCGCATCGGTGTGGCGCGCGATGCCGCCTTTGCCTTTCTCTATCAGGCCAACCTCGACCTGTTGCAGGCGCTGGGTGCCGAACTGCTGTTTTTCTCACCGCTGCGCTTTGCCCGCCTGCCCGCGGTGGACAGCCTGTACCTGCCGGGGGGCTACCCCGAGCTGCACCTGCGTGCACTGTCGCGCAACGGACCGATGGCCGAGGCGATCCGCGCGCATCATGCAGCCGGCAAACCCATCCTGGCCGAATGCGGGGGGATGCTCTACCTACTCGACGGGCTGACCGATCGCGGCGACGAGCGAGCCGAGATGCTCGGCCTGCTGCCCGGCGAGGCGCGCATGCAGCAGCGCCTGAGCGCACTGGCGCTGCAGGAAGTGGAACTGCCGGAAGGGCGATTGCGCGGCCACACCTTTCATCATTCGACGCTGGAATCGCCGCTGCAGCCGCTGGCCCGCGGCGAGTGTCCGAACTACAAGCGCACCGCCGAGGCGGTCTATCGAAGCGGGCGGCTGACCGCGTCCTACATCCATTTCTACCTGCCGTCCGATCCGCTGGCGGCCGCGGCGCTGCTCAGGCCATGAGTGCACACGCCTTCAGCGCCGAGGAGCGCGCCGCGGTCTACCGCGCCATTGCCGAGCGCCGTGACATGCGCCATTTCGCGGGCGGCGAGGTAGCACCGGAGTTGCTGTCGAAACTGCTCAACGCTGCGCACCAGGCACCCAGCGTCGGCCTGATGCAGCCGTGGCGTTTCGTTCGCATCACCTGTCCGACACGGCGTCAGGCCATCGCCAATCTGGTGGGCGAGGAGCGCCAGCGCACGGCCGTGGCGCTGGGCGAGCGGTCCGCCGAGTTCCTGCGGCTCAAGGTCGAGGGCATCGAGGACTGCGCCGAACTGCTGGTCGCCGCGTTGATGGATGGCCGCGAGGGGCACCTTTTCGGCCGCCGCACCCTGCCGGAAATGGATCTCGCCTCGCTGGCCTGCGCGATCCAGAACCTGTGGCTGGCCGCTCGCGCGGAAGGCCTGGGGATGGGCTGGGTGTCGCTGTTCGATCCCTTGGCGCTGGCTGCGCTGCTCGGCATGCCGGAAGGCGCCAAGCCGGTGGCGATCCTCTGCCTCGGCCCGGTGCACGAATTCTACCCGGCGCCGATGCTGGCGCTGGAGGGCTGGACGACGCCGAGGCCGCTGCACGAACTGGTTTTCGAGAACGGATGGGGGGTGACATGAGCAAGGGGCCGCAGCGGATCGTCTGTCTGTCCACCGAGACCTGCGAAACGCTCTACCTGCTGGGCGAGCAGGCGCGCATCGTCGGCATTTCCGGTTTTACCGTGCGCCCGCCGCAGGCGCGCAAGGAAAAGCCCAAGGTCAGCGGCTTCACCAGCGTCAAGCACGAGCAGATCCTGGCCCTGAAACCGGACCTGGTACTGGGCTACTGCGATCTGCAGGCCGACATGCTCGCCGAGCTGGCCCGCGAGGGGCTGGAGGTGCATCTGTTCAACCAGCGCGACATTGCCGGCATCCTGCGCATGATCGAGACGCTCGGCGCACTGGTGCACGCCAGCGAGCGCGCGCGGGCGCTGACCGCCGAGCTCCAGGCCGGGCTGGACGTCATCCGCGCCAGCGCGGCCAGCTTGCCTCGCCGGCCGCGGGTGTATTTCGAGGAGTGGAACGAGCCGCTGATTTCCGGCATCGGCTGGGTCAGCGAACTGATCGAACTGGCCGGCGGCGAGGACTGCTTCGCCGAGCTGGCACCGTTCAAGCGTGCCAAGCAACGCATCATCGAGGATCCGCAGGACGTGGTGCGGCGCGCGCCGGAGCTGATCGTCGGCTCCTGGTGCGGCCGCCGTTTCCGCCCGGAACAGGTGGCGGCCCGACCGGGCTGGCAGGCGATCCCGGCGGTACGCGATGGCCAGCTGCACGAGATCAAGTCGCCGGACATCCTCAACCCCGGCCCGGCGGTGCTCACCGATGGCGTGCGGCAGCTGCATGCCCTGATTCGCGCGTGTGCGGAGCGCCCTGAGTGAGCTTGTTCCTCAGCGTCATCGCGGCGCTGCTGCTGGATGCGCTGCTGGGTGAGCCGAAGCGGGCCCATCCGCTAGTGGCCTTCGGACGCCTGGCCGACCGCCTGGAACGGCATTTCAACGGTGCTGCTGGCCGTGGCTGGCGCAGCCATGGGGTGACAGCCTGGTGCCTGGCCGTGCTGCCGCTGACGCTGCTGGCCTGGCTGCTCAGCCTGTTGCCGGGCATCGGCTGGCTGGCGGAGATCGTGCTGCTCTATCTGGCCCTCGGCCTGCGCAGCCTGGGCGAGCATGCGCTGCCGGTGGCCCAGGCGTTGTGGCGCCACGACCTGCCCGAGGCGCGTCGGCGGGTGGCCTGCATCGTCAGCCGAGACACCACGCAGCTGGATGAGGAGGGCGTGGCCCGTGCTGCCACCGAGTCGGTGCTGGAGAACGGCAGCGATGCGGTGTTCGCTGCGCTGTTCTGGTTCATCGTCGCGGGTGCGCCGGGTGTGGTGCTGTACCGTCTGAGCAACACGCTGGACGCCATGTGGGGCTATCGCAACGCGCGCTTCGAGCGCTTTGGCTGGGCCGCGGCGCGCATCGACGATCTGCTCAATTACGTGCCGGCACGGCTGGTCGCCGTGACCTATGCCTTGCTCGGCCGGACCCGTCGCGCGCTGCGTTGCTGGCGTACCCAGGCGCCCTTGTGGGACAGCCCCAACGCCGGCCCGGTGATGGCCGCAGGGGCCGGTGCGCTGGGCGTGGTGCTGGGCGGCGCGGCGATCTATCACGGGGAACTGCATGCCCGACCGGAGCTGGGCCGGGGCAGTGCCCCGCAAGCGCGGCATATCGAACATGCGCTGGATCTGGTCTGGGCCGGTATCGGCGTCTGGCTGCTGGTGCTGCTGTTCGGAGGCTGGCTCTATGCTTGAGCACGGCGGTCGGCTGCGGCTGGCCGCGCAGCGCCACGGAATCCCGTTGTCGGACTGGCTGGACCTGTCCACCGGCGTGGCGCCCTATCACCCGGACCTGCCGACCATCACCAGCGATGCCTGGGCACGCCTGCCGGAGCCCGATGATGGGTTGGACGCGGCGGCGCAGCAGTACTACGGGGCACGCGCGGTGCTGCCGCTGGCCGGCTCGCAGGCGGCCATCCAGGCGCTGCCGCGCTTGCGCGGGCCGGCGCGGGTCGGGGTGGTTTCGCCCTGTTATGCCGAACATGCCGAGGCCTGGCGGCGCGAAGGGCACCGGCTGGTCGAACTCTGCGAAGCCAGCGTGCCGAAGGCGCTGGACCGGCTCGACGTGCTGGTGGTGGTCAATCCGAACAACCCCACCGGCCGGCTGATCGGCACCGAGCAACTGCTCCAGTGGCATGCCCAACTGGCCGCGTACGGTGGCTGGCTGGTGGTCGACGAAGCCTTCATGGACTGCACGCCGCAGCACAGCCTGGCCGCGCACAGCCATCTGCCCGGGCTCGTCGTGCTGCGTTCGTTCGGCAAGTTCTTCGGCCTGGCCGGCGCGCGCCTGGGCTTCGCGCTGGCCCATGGCGGGCTGCTGCGCGCGCTCGAGGAACTGCTTGGCCCCTGGCCGATCGGCGGCCCGACGCGGTGGCTGGGCAGCACCCTGCTGGCTGATGACGAAGGCCAGCAGAGGCAGCGCCTGCGGCTGAACGAGGAGGGTGCGAGGCTTGCGGCACTGCTGGTCGGACAGGGCCTGCCGTCGGCCGGAGGCTGCGCCCTGTTCCAGACGGTGTGCGATACGGACGCCGTGCAATTGCACGAGCACCTGGCGCGCGCCGGTATCCTTACGCGGCTGTTCATGCCGCTCGGTCTGCGCTTCGGCCTGCCCGGCGAAGAGTCGGGCTGGGCGAGACTGGAGCAGGCTCTTCAGCACTACCGGGAGCAACGTGAATGACCACGCTGATGGTGCAGGGCACCACCTCCGATGCCGGCAAGAGCACCCTGGTGACCGCGCTGTGTCGCTGGCTGGCGCGCCAGGGCGTGGCGGTGGCGCCGTTCAAGCCGCAGAACATGGCGCTCAACAGCGCGGTGACCTTTGATGGCGGCGAGATCGGCCGCGCCCAGGCGGTGCAGGCCCAGGCCGCTGGGCTGGCGCCGCACACCGACATGAACCCGGTACTGCTCAAACCCAACAGCGACACCGGCGCCCAGGTGATCATCCATGGCCGCGCCCAGAGCTGCATGGACGCGGTGGCCTATCACGCCTACAAGCGCGTGGCCATGCAGGCGGTGCTCGAATCCCACCGGCGCCTGAGCGAGCGCTACCAGGTGGTGATGGTGGAGGGCGCGGGCTCGCCGGCCGAGATCAACCTGCGCGCCAATGACATCGCCAACATGGGCTTCGCCGAGGCGGTGGACTGCCCGGTGATCCTCATCGCCGATATCGACAAGGGCGGGGTGTTCGCCCATCTGGTCGGCACCCTGGCCCTGCTTTCGGAAAGTGAGCGGGCGCGGGTGCGGGGCTTCGTCATCAACCGTTTCCGCGGCGATCTCGCCCTGCTGCAGCCCGGCCTCGACTGGCTGGAACGACGCACCGGCAAACCGGTGCTGGGCGTGTTGCCGTATCTGATGGATTTCCACCTGGAGGCCGAGGATGCCATCGACCGGCGCCAGTCGGCCAAGGCCGCCGAGGTGTTGCAGGTGGTGGTACCGGTGCTGCCACGCATCAGCAACCACACCGATTTCGATCCGCTGCGCCTGCACCCGCAGGTGGCGCTGCAGTTCGTCGGTCCCGGCGAGGCGGTGCCGGCGGCCGACCTGATCATCCTGCCCGGCTCCAAGAGCGTGCGCGCCGACCTCGCCTGGCTGCGCGCCAATGGCTGGGAAGCGGCGATCCAGCGTCACCTGCGCTACGGCGGCAAGCTGCTGGGCATCTGCGGCGGGCTGCAGATGCTCGGCGAGCGCATCGCCGATCCGCTCGGGCTGGAAGGGGCGGCCGGCGACAGCGCAGGCCTCGGCCTGCTGGCGTTCGGCACCCTGCTCGAAGCCGAGAAGCAGCTGCGCAACGTGCGTGGCCGGCTGTGCCTGGAGGGCGCCGAGATCAGCGGCTACGAGATCCACGCCGGGGTGAGCGAGGGGCCGGCGCTGCGCCAGGCCGCGGTCGAGCTGGACGACGGTCGCCGTGACGGTGTTTTGAGCGCCGATGGACAGGTGCTCGGCACCTACCTGCACGGCCTGTTCGAAACACCGGCGGCCTGCGCCGCGCTGCTGCGCTGGGCCGGGCTCGGCGCGGTCGAGACGGTGGACTACCACGCCTTGCGCGAACGCGATATCGAGCGCCTGGCCGATCTGGTCGAGACGCATCTGGATACCCGCCTGTTGCGAGGGCTTTGTGGTGTCTAGGGGCTGTTGCCATTTCGCTTCGCGAGCATGGCTCGCGGCTATGGGCGTGCATGTCATAGGGCGGGTGCAACCCGCCGAACATGGACGAGGCCTGAACTCGCATGGCGGGTTTCACCCGCCCTACGAAGCTGCCGCAGTGCCGGGCACACCATGGTTCGCGAGCATGGCTCGCTCCTACAGGTGTGGATGGCGTAGGGCGGGTGCAAGCCGCCGGAGAGGGGCAAGGCAAGGCCTGAGCGCCAATGGCAGATCGCACCCCCACCGGGTAGGAGCGGGCCATGCCCGCGAAACAGGACTCTGGAGACCGACATGCTTGAACTGATCCTCGGCGGCGCGCGTTCCGGCAAGAGCCGTCTGGCCGAACGCCTGGCGGCCGAAAGCGGCCTGGCCGTCAGCTATATCGCCACCAGCCAGCCGCTGGACGGCGAGATGGCCGCGCGGATCGCCCAGCATCGCCAGCGCCGTCCCGCGCACTGGTCGCTGGTCGAGGAGCCGCTGCAACTGGCGCGGGTGCTGCACGAGCAGGCCGATGCTCGGCGCTGCCTGCTGGTCGACTGCCTGACCCTGTGGTTGACCAACCTGCTGATGCTGGATGACCCGGCGCGACTGGCCACCGAGCGCGAGGCCCTGCTGGAAAGCCTTGGCCAGTTGCCGGGGCGGATCATCCTGGTCAGCAACGAAACCGGCCTCGGGGTGGTGCCGCTGGGCGAGCTCAGCCGGCGCTATGTGGATCAAGCCGGCTGGCTGCACCAGGCGCTGGCCGAACGGGCGCAGCGGGTGACCTTCATGGTCGCCGGGCTGCCGATGGTTCTCAAAGGAGCGCAGTGATGAGCGATTGGTGGAATGCGCCGTGCCGGCCGCTGGACGAGACGGCCCGGGCCCGGGCGCGGGCACGGCAGGACCAGCTGACCAAGCCGCGTGGCGCGCTCGGCCGGCTGGAAAGCCTGGCGGTGGAGCTGGCGGCGATGCAGGGCAGCGAGCGGCCACGGGTCGAATGCATGCACATCGCGGTGTTCGCTGGCGACCATGGTGTGGTGGAGGAGGGCGTCTCGGCCTATCCGCAGGCGGTGACGGGGCAGATGCTGCGCAATTTCGTGCGCGGCGGTGCGGCGCTCAGCGTACTGGCGCGGCGGCTGGGCGCCCTGCTGGAGGTGATCGACCTGGGCACGGTCGAGCCGTTGCAACTGGACGGTGTGACGCATCTGCGCCTCGGTCCGGGCACGGCCAATTTCACTCGCACCGCGGCGATGAGCGAAGAACAGCTGCGCCAGGCGCTGGCGGCCGGGCGCGACAGCGCGCAACGGGCGGCGGCCGGCGCTGCGCAGCTGTTCATCGGTGGCGAAATGGGCATCGGCAACACCACCAGCGCCAGTGCGCTGGCCGCCGTTCTGCTGCCTCGCTCGCCATCGCTGCTCGTCGGCCCGGGTACCGGCCTGGATGCCGACGGCCTGCAACACAAGCTGCGGGTGATCCAGGCCGCGCTGGCGCTGCATGGCTCATATTGCCGCGAGCCGCTGGAAGTCCTGCGCCGCCTGGGCGGTTTCGAGGTGGCGGCGCTGGTGGGGGCCTATCTCGGTTGTGCCCAGGCCGGCATCCCGGTGCTGGTGGACGGCTTCATCTGCAGCGTCGCCGCGCTCTGCGCGACGCGGGTGAATCCGGGGTGCCGGCAATGGCTGGTTTTCGCCCACCGTTCCGCCGAACCCGGCCACCTGGCCGTGCTCGATGCCCTGGGCGCCGAACCGCTGCTCGATCTCGGCCTGCGCCTGGGCGAGGGCAGCGGCGCGGCCCTGGCGGTGCCGCTGCTGCAACAGGCCTGCGCGCTGCACGACGAGATGGCGACCTTCGCCGAGGCGGCGGTTTCGGACCGGCCGGCATGAGCACGCGCATCGATCTGCTGCGTCATGGCGAAACCGAACGCGGCGGCGGTTTTCGCGGCAGCCTCGACGACGCACTGACCGCCCGCGGCTGGCAGCAGATGCGCGAGGCCGTGGACGGCGCCGGTCCCTGGGACGTGCTGGTCAGCTCGCCCTTGCAGCGCTGCGCCGCCTTCGCCCGGGAACTGGCCGAGCGACGCGGGTTGCCGCTGCATCTCGAGCCGGATCTGCGCGAACTGCATTTCGGTGAATGGGAAGGGCACAGCGCCGCCGAGCTGATGCAGACCAGCGCCGAGGCGCTGGGCCGTTTCTGGGCCGATCCCTACGGCTTCACCCCACCCGGCGGCGAGCCGCTGGCGGATTTCGAGCAGCGGGTGCTGGTCGCCCTGCTGCGCCTGCAACGACGCTTCGCCGGCCAGCGCCTGCTGCTGATCGGCCATGCCGGTGTGATGCGCCTGCTGCTGGCACGAGATCGGGGCTTGCCGCCTGCGCGGCTGCTGGAGGTGACGGTAGCGCATGGCGAGTTGCTTCCGCTGAGCCGATCATGCTCACGTATGAGTGGCCAGCACGACTGCAACGTCTGAACCGGGAATCGACATGCTGCCGCTATTGATCGCCCTGCAGTTTCTCACCAGCCTGCCGATCCACCTGCCCACGATGCCCACGCCGCAGCAACAGGGACGCTCGCTGCTCCACTATCCGCTGGTGGGGTTGCTGCTGGGTGCGCTGCTCTGGCTCGCCGCTATCCTGTTGGCCGGCGCGCCGCCGCTGTTGCAGGCGGCCCTGTTGCTGACGCTATGGGTGGCCCTGACCGGCGCCCTGCATCTCGATGGCCTGGCCGACAGCGCCGACGCCTGGCTCGGTGGTTTCGGCGACCGCGACCGCACGCTGGCGATCATGAAGGACCCGCGCAGCGGTCCCGTCGCCGTGGTGGTGCTGGTGCTTTTGCTGCTGCTCAAGTTCGCCGCGTTGCTGGCGCTGTTGCAGGCCCAGCAATATGTGGTCCTGCTGCTGGTGCCCGTGCTGGGGCGTGCGGCGCTGCTGGCGCTGTTCCTGACAACGGCTTATGTGCGGCCCAATGGCCTAGGCCAGGCGCTGGCGGCGCATCTGCCACGGCCCTGGGCGCGCAGCGTGCTGGCAGCGGTCGCTCTCGGTTGCCTGCCGTTCGGCATGGCCGGGCTGGTCGCCCTGCTGATGGCCGCGGCGACATTCCTCATCGCTCGCCGCGCCATGCTGCGCCGCCTCGGCGGCACCAGCGGCGACACCGCCGGCGCGCTGCTGGAGCTGGTGGAGTGCGCGGTGTTGGTGGGGTTGGCATTGCAGCTGGGTCGGTAGGTTGGGCTGGCCTTGAATTCGGTGTGTCATGTTGGGCTTCGTCGCTATGCTCCTCAACCCAACCTACCAGGCTGCGCGATCCAACCCTGGGGCCGTAGGTTGGGTTGAGCGCAGCGAAGCCCAACGAGCGAGGTATCAGGCCACGAATTCGTCACGCCATCGGTCTTTTCAACGCCCCGGAGATCATCTTCGCCTCGGCACGTTCAGCCTGCGCTCGCTCCCGCCTACGTTTCCGCCGCGAGGGCGGCGTCGAGTTGCGCCGCCAGGCTGCCGTCGGCTTCCAGGCCGAGGATGATGTCGCAACCGCCGACCAGCTCGCCGCGCAGGAACAGCTGCGGGTAGGTCGGCCATTGCGAGATCTTCGGCAGCTTCTCGCGGATGTGCGGCGCCAGCAGCACGTTGACCGTGGCGAACGGGCGGCCGCTGTTCTTCAGTGCCGCCACCGCGGCGCGGGAGAAGCCGCACTCCGGTGCCTCTGGCGTGCCCTTCATGTACAACAGCACCGGATGCTCGGCGAGCTGCTGGCGAATACGGGCTTCGGTATCGAGAATCTGCATGCGATCACTCCATCGCCAGTGCGTAGTGAGCGGTGTGCGCGCTCTGGTTGGGCCGGGCGCGCTGCGGGCGGGCCTTCCAGGCCTCGTAGCCGCCGTCCAGGCTGTAGCAGTTGATGAAGCCGAAATCGCTGAACAGCTGCGCCATGTCGCGGCTGGCATGGCCGCGCTCGCAACAGATGATCAGGTGGACGTGATTCGGCGTGCTCTTGAGCAGGGTGCGCAGGTTCAGCTCGCTGAGGCGGGTGGCGCGCGGATCGTGGCCTTGGCAGTAGGCGCGGGCATCGCGCATGTCCAGCAGCATGGTGTTTTCGGTCGCCAGCAGCCGTTGGGCCTGCTCGACGCTGATGCGTTGGTAGTCGCTCATTGCTCTTCTCCAAAACAATCGTGGTAGGTCGGGCAGGTATCACAAGAGGGGGAGCGGCAGACGTAGCCACCGTCCTGTTCGCATAGTTGTTTGTAGAAGAATTTCTTCCAGCGCATGTCCTGGGTGTTGCGCAGGGCCAACTGCGGGAAGTTGTGCATCAGCAGTGCGTACAACTGCGCCCGGGAGTCGAGGCCGAGGTCGCGCCATAGATGCTCGCCGCCCAGGCACGCCGCGGCGACGATGGCGGCCATTGCCGGCTCGCCGTGGTCGTCCTGCCCGGACAGCAGCAGATCGTGCAGCGCCTGCCATTCCTCCCGGCGCAGCGCCAGCAGCTCCTCGCGCAGGGCATCGCGTTCGTCGCGCAGGCCATCGTCGGCACCACGGGCGGCTGCTCGCAAGCCATGGCGCGCCAGCAAATCGGTGTACTGCGCGGCGTCGAGCCCGAGGCGCTTCGGCAGGCAGCTGCGACCATCGCGCTGGGCCCGGACGATCTGCGCCAGCCAGGCCGTATTGGCTTCGGCCTCGACCTGCAGGCGCAGCGCGGCCTGGCTCATCTCGGGACGCTCGCGGCAGGACGACAGCCGAGCGCCGAGCTGGTGCCCAGCGAACAACCGCTGATGTTCGGCGCCAGCGCCGGCAGGCGGCCGTGGCACGGTAGCCAGGCGTTTATGCCCACCAGGTCGAAGTCGACCATGTAGTGCATGCCGCAGCGGATCAGCGGGCGGCGGATCAACAGCGGCTGGGCGATCATCAGCTTCAGCGCCTGTTCGGCGCTCAGCCCCGTGGGGTCCAGCTCGCCGTACTTGATCGCCGGTGCCGAGGGGTTGAACCACTCGGTCACCGGCAAAGCGCCGAAGAACGGTCGCAGGCGCTCCGGCGTCCAGGCTTCGCGCAAGAGGTTGCGCACTTCCAGCTCGATGCCTGCCGAGCGCAACAGTTCCTTCTGCAGGCGGTTGGTGGCGCAGCCGGGCTTCTCGTAGAAGATGATGCAGGACATGGTGCCTCCTCAGCGGGCCTGGATGGTGCGCATGGCCTCGGCCAGCCGCTCCGGCGGAATGCCGGTCAGCGAGCCGGCCGGGTTGGCCGGGCTGCCGTCGGCCAGCAGGATCGCGCCTTCGATGGGGCAGATGCTCGCGCACTGCTGCTCGGCGTAGTCGCCGTCGCATTCGGTGCACTTGTGCGCGCTGATGCGGAAGTACGCAGTGCCGGGGCTGATCGCCTCGCTCGGACAGACATCCACGCAGGCCCAGCAGTTGACGCAGGATTCGACGATTTGCAGTGCCATTGCTCCACCTCCTCATGCCATCAGGCATTGCTCCGCTTGGGTTGCCGCGTCGAGGCGGCCGCTGGCGATCATTTCCTGATACACCGCCAGCACCGCTTCCTCGATGGGCTCCATGGCGTGCTCGCCGTTGGGCTGGATGCCGGCGGCTTCCAGCTCGCCCCAGGGTTCGAAGCCGATCTTCGAGCAGAGCACCGCCTCGCAGCCCTTGAGCGCGCGGATGCTGCCCGACAGTGCGCTTTCCTTGTCGCCGCAGCTGTCATTGCCGATGCAGTACTGCTCGACCTTGCGATGGCCGATGAAGCGCACCCCGGCCGGCGAGGCCTCATAGACGAGGAACTCGCGGGCATGGCCGAAGTGCTGGTTGACCAGGCCGCCGCTGCTGGTGGCGACTGCCATCAGTACCGGGCGATGGCGCTTGTCCACCACGCCGGTGAGCGGCGGGCTGGCCGGTGTGGCCAGACGCGCCTTCTTCTCCGCGCGTTCGTCCAGCTCTTCCTTGATCGCCGCATGAATGGCGGCGCGCTTGACCATCGCCGCCTCGTAGTCGATCTCCATGGTCTCGATCTTGTCGAGGGTGAACTCGTCGCCGCGATCCTCGCCGAGCAGGCCCACCGCGTCGGCGCGGCACTGGCGGCAGTGGCGCATCATGTTCATGTCGCCGGCGCAGGCATCCTGCAGGTCCTGCAACTCCTCCGGTTCCGGGCTGCGCTGGCCCATCACGCCGTAGAAGGTGCCGTGCTCGGCCTCGGCGATCAGTGGCATGACGTTGTGCAGGAAGGCGCCCTTGGCCTTGACGATGCGGCTGACCTCCTTGAGGTGCTCGTCGTTGACGCCGGGGATCAGCACCGAGTTGACCTTCACCAGGATGCCGCGCTCGACCAGCATTTCCAGGCCTTGCTGCTGGCGCTCGATGAGGATCTTCGCCGCCTTGCGTCCGCGGATGCGCTTGTTGTTCCAGTAGATCCAGGGGTAGATCTCGGCACCGATGTCCGGGTCCACGCAGTTGATGGTGATGGTCACGTGGTCGATGTTGTGCTTGGCCAGCTCGTCGACGCAGTCGGGCAGCGCCAGGCCGTTGGTGGACACGCACAGCTTGATGTCCGGCGCCTGCTCGGACAGCATGCGGAACGTCTCGAAGGTGCGCTGCGGGTTGGCCAGCGGGTCGCCCGGACCGGCGATGCCGAGCACCGTCATCTGCGGGATGGTCGCCGCCACCGCCTTGACTTTCTTCACCGCCTGGACCGGGTCCAGCAGCTCGGACACCACGCCCGGGCGCGATTCGTTGGCGCAGTCGTACTTGCGGTTGCAGTAGTGGCACTGGATGTTGCAGGCCGGTGCCACCGCCACGTGCATGCGCGCGAAGTAGTGGTGCGCCTCCTCGGAGTAGCAGGGGTGGTTGTGCACTTTCTCGCGGATATGCTCGGGCAGGTGCGCGAGCTGGTCATCCGAGCTGCCACAGGAACCCGCTGAACAACCGCCCCCGGCGGCTTGCCCGGCCTCGCTCTGGCCCAGTACGTTCAGTTCCATGTTCGGTCTCCGAATAGAGGTCTGTCCCTAGTACCTCCAGCAAGGGTTGTGCCTGTTTTCAAGTCGTTGTTTCAGAAAGAATTTTTCAGAAATCGGGCAAGATTCGTTGTTTCGCAACGAACAAAGTGGCTGGGCCGCGCAAGGCGGCTGTCGCAAAGGCGACAAGGGGTGCACGCCCGGTTCCTGGGCGTGCGCACCACTGCCCCGGCCCGGTGGTGCCGGGCTACTCCTCGAGGTGCCGCTGGCGTTGCGATTGTGTGCGTAGTGTTGGGTGAGCGGAAGGGTCGGCAGCGAGGACTCGCGGCGGATGGTCCAGAGCTTGTAGGTGGGAATCAGCTGGTCGGGGGGCATCCAGGGTTCCCAGGCTCACTCCGATTTCGTCCGCGGTGCGCGCAGAGACGGACGAGCCGCAGCCGGGACAGAAGAACCGCCCGGCGTAGTCGCGAGTCTCGCCCGTGACCGTCACCGCCGCCTGGGGCGATATCGCCGAGGCGCGGAGCAGGGCCCCGTGATGCTTGCGGCAGTCGAGGCAATGGCAAAGGCCCACCCGGTATGGGCGGCCCGACGCCACGATGCGGATGTTGCCGCACAGGCAATCACCGGTGATCGCGCCATATCGCATCTCTTCTGGGCCAGGCGGCGCGGGCTTTTCCTGAGCGGGAACCGCGTGCTTGCCGGAGTCATGGAAATAGCAGTTTCACGGCCCGAACGGGGCGGCCTCGTGACATGCCATGGCAGCACGTCGGCTACCCGGAAGCGCTGGGCGTCGGCGACTGGAATGCCCTGTCGTCCACCCCAGCGGGTCATCAGGGCGACGTCTTGACGGCCGAGTTCGCGGTGATGGGCATCCCTTGCATGGGGCTGAACGGCGGGCCGGGAATCAAGCACAACGAGGCGTTCTCGTTCCAAGTGGCGACCGACGACCAGGCCGAAACGGACCGCTTGTGGAACGCCATGGTCGCAAAAGGCGGAGAGGAGAACGTATGCGGCTGGTGCCGGGACAAGTGGGGGATGTCGTGGCAGATCACGCCGCGCGTCCTGACGGAGGCGATCGCCCATCCCGATCGAGCCGCGGCCAAGCGTGCGTTCGACGCCATGATGACCATGAGAAAGATCGACGTCGCGGCGATCGAAGCGGCCCTGGCGGGCTGACCGGCGCAGCGCTGGCCGGTTCATCTCGCTCACGGCCGCCGGTCGATGATGGGCGCATGTTGCGTCATGAGTTCGGCGACCCAATCGATGAACACCCGCAGCTTGGCGCTGACGTGCCGGTTCGGCGGGAATGCCACGTACAGGGGCATTGGCTCGAGTTGCCAGTGTTCGAACAGGAGCACCAGTTCGCCGCGCGCCAGATGCTCCTTGGCCATGTAGTCCGGCAGCCAGAGGATGCCGAGGCCGGCCAGGCCGGCGGCTAGGTAGGCGTTGCCGTCGTCGACCGCGAGCACGTACTGGCCGAGCACCTCGACGCGCTCGCCGTTGCCGTGCATGGCGTAGGGAAAGACCTTGCCGGCGCGCGCCCAGAGGAAGCCGACGATGCGGTGGTGGGTGTTTTCCAGCTCGCGTGGGTGCCGGGGCGTGCCGGCGCGTTCCAGGTAGCCCGGCGCGGCGTAGACGCCGAGGCGCAGGTCGCCGACGCGGCGGGCCACCAGCGACTGGTCGGTGATGTCGCCGCCGCGCACCACGCAGTCGACGTTCTCGTCGATCAGGTCGACCCGACGATCGCTCACGCCCATGTCGAGCTGGATATCGGGGTAGCGTGCGTGGAAGGCCGGTAGCGCCGGCACCAGGATCATGCGCGCCAGCGGGCTGGGCACGTCCACCCGCAAGCGCCCCCGGGGCAAGGTCGAGGCGCCGGACAGGCTGGTCTCGGCATCGTCCATGTCGGCCAGCAGGCGCACCACGCGCTCGTAGTAGGCGGCACCGTCGGCGGTGACGTTGACCTTGCGCGTGGTGCGATTGAGCAGGCGGACACGCAGCCGCGCCTCCAGTTGCTGCACCAGCTGCGTGACGCTGGTCTTGCTCATGTGCAGGGTCTCGGCCGCCTTGGTGAAACTGCCGGTTTCCACCACGCGGGCGAAGGCCTGCATCGCATCGAAACGGTCCATTGCTGCTCCTGTTGCTCGTCGATTGTTTGGAATCTGCAAACAGTGTTGGCTGGGCTTGCGAGTTTATCCAGGCGCTGGGCAGGCCTACAGTCCCCTCCATGGTCAATCACGGCCGGTACGGCCCATCGATGGAGGAACTCTCATGGCCAAGCGTGACGTCGTTTTCCCAGCCGGGCGCCAGGCGCTCTACGAGCTCAATCGTTATTCGCCGGCGATCCGTTCCAACGGTTTCCTGTTCGTTTCCGGGCAGGTCGGCAGCCGCGAGGACGGCTCGCCCGAGCCGCAACTGGAGGCGCAGGTCCGGCGCGCCTTCGACAACCTGAACGCGATCCTGAAAGAAGCGGGCTGCACGTTCGACGATGTGGTCGACGTGACCCTCTTCATGGTCGACCCCGAGGCGATCTTCGAGCGGGCCTGGAAGGTGGTGTTGTCCGAGTATTGGGGCGAGGCGCCACACCCGACGGTGACCGCCGTGGGCGTGACCTGGCTCTATGGTTTCCAGTTCGAGGTCAAGGTGATCGCGAGGTTGCCGGAGGCAGGGTGAGCGTGGTGACCCCGTAGGAGCCCGGGGACGCGCCGAGTCCTTGCCGGCGATCAGCGGCGTGCGGCGGATCGCCAGCAAGCTGGCTCCTGCAAATCCCCGGGCGGTACCTCATCTGAAGAACTGGCTCGGCGTCGTGCCGAACTGTTTCTTGAACATGGTGGCGAACGCACTCGGGCTGTCGTAGCCCAGGGCGCCCGCGACGTCGATGATCCGCTCCCCCACGGCGATGCGTTCCAGTGCCAGGAGCAGCCGGGCCTGCTGGCGCCAGCGGCCGAAGGTCATGCCGGTTTCCTTGCGGAACAGCCGCTGGATGGTCTTTTCATCGAGGTTCAGCCGCTCGCTCCAGTCCGCCAGCGTCGAGCCGTCGCCCGGATCGTTCTGCAAGGTCGAGCAGATCGTGCCGATCCGTCGATCGGCCGGCTGCGGCAGTTGCAGGGGCAAGGCCGGCAGGAGGCTGAGCTCGTCGAGGATCAGGCGCATGATCCTGGCCTCGCGCGAGTCGGGGGCGTAGGGCGCCCTGATGCCGATGGAGCTCTTGATCAGCTCGCTCAGCAGCGCGGAAATGCTCACGGCCCGGGTCTCGTGCGGCAGGTGCGGAACCGCGTCGGTGCGCACGAAGACGCTGCGCATCTTCAGCGAACCCACGCAGCGAATCGAGTGGACCTGCCCGCAGGGCATCCAGATGCCCCGGCTGGGCGGCACGGTCCACTGGCTCGATGCGGTGTGCACCACCATCACGCCTTCGATGGCGTAGATCAGCTGATGCTTGGCGTGGCAGTGCGGTTCGATGAACCAGCCTTCCGGGTAGTCGGTCGCGCTGCTCACGACGGCCCAGGGTGCTTCGTCCACTTCCGCCAGCAGTTTTTCCAATGGTCTGGGCATGATTTCCTTTTTCGCGAGGGTGTCTGCCTAAATCGAGCGAGACAGGCAATTTACCGGGTGCCTAGGATAGCGCCAGCGCTCAGACGGCACCTGCGAAGGCGGTCGAGCCATTGGTTGTTCCCATGTCCGGTCGTTTCCGTTCGCTGGTCGGCCCGGCGCCCCTCTTGCCTGTGCGGATGACATGCGATGTCCAGCAGTACCACCCCTTCGGCGACCGCCTCGGTCGCCAGCCAAGCCAGCCCCCTGGTGATGCGCGTGATCGGCGCCTGCGCCCTGGCGCACCTGATCAATGACCTGATCCAGGCGGTGCTGCCATCGATCTACCCCGTGCTCAAGGCCAACTACGGCCTGAGCTTCACCCAGGTGGGCCTGATCACCTTGACGTTCCAGCTCACCGCCTCGCTGCTGCAGCCCTGGGTCGGTTACCACACCGACCGCCATCCCAAGCCCTGGTTGCTGCCCGCCGGCATGCTCTGCACCCTGATCGGCATCCTGCTGCTGGCCTTCGTCGGCTCCTTCGCCGCCATCCTCATGGCCTCGGCCTTGGTGGGAATCGGCTCCTCGACCTTCCACCCGGAGACCTCGCGCGTGGCACGCCTGGCCTCGGGTGGCCGCTATGGCCTGGCGCAGTCGACCTTCCAGGTCGGCGGCAACGCCGGCAGTGCCTTCGGCCCGCTGCTGGCGGCGGCGATCGTCATTCCCTACGGGCAGGGCAGCGTCGCCTGGTTCGGCCTGTTCGCGGTGTTCGCGATCGGAGTGCTCTACGGGCTGAGCCGCTGGTATCGCAACCACCTGAACCTGTTCCGGCTCAAGCAGGGCGGCCAGGCCACCCATGGCCTTTCCAGGGGGCGGGTGCGTTTCGCCCTGGTGATACTGGCGCTGCTGGTGTTCTCCAAGTATTTCTACATGGCCAGCTTCACCAGCTACTTCACCTTCTACCTGATCGAGAAGTTCGGCCTGTCGGTGGCAAACTCCCAGCTCTACCTGTTCCTGTTCCTCGGCGCCGTCGCGGCGGGCACCTTCTTCGGTGGCCCCATCGGCGACAGGATCGGCCGCAAGAAGGTGATCTGGTTTTCCATCCTCGGCGTCGCGCCCTTCACGCTGACGCTGCCCTACGTCGATCTATGCTGGACCGGCATCCTGAGCATGGTCATCGGCCTCGTGCTCGCCTCGGCGTTCTCCGCCATCGTGGTCTTCGCCCAGGAACTGGTGCCGGGCAACGTCGGCATGATCGCCGGGGTCTTCTTCGGCCTAATGTTCGGTTTCGGCGGTATCGGCGCCGCGCTGCTCGGCCACCTGGCGGATCTCCACGGCATCGAGTACGCGTACCGGCTGTGCGCCTACCTGCCGCTGCTCGGCATCCTGACGATCCTGCTGCCTTCCACCGGGCGCGCCTGAGGCGTTGTGTCGACGATCCCGCTCGCTTCGGCAGGGCTGAGCGCCGAAGCCTTCAGATCTTGCGCATATGAATGTTCAGTGTCTGCACCCGGTAGGCGATCTGCCGAGGCGTCATGCCGAGCAGGCGGGCGGCCTTGGCCTGGACCCAGCCGGCCTGCTCCAAGGCGGCAATGACCCGTTCGCGATCGTCGAGGCTGTCGTCGGCGAGGTTGACCTCGGGGACCGGCGTCAGCGGTGTGGCGTCGTGATCGAGGCCGGTGAGCGAAACCACGTCGCGGCTGATGGTGCCGTCCTCGCTCATGATCGCCGAGCGCTCCAGGCAGTTTTCCAGTTCGCGTACATTGCCCGGCCAGCGGTGGCTCATCAGCAGGCGCAGGGCGCTGTCGGTCAACTTCAGCGGGCGGCCCTGCTGGCGGGCGATCTTGTCGATGAGGAATTCGGCCAGCTCCGGAATGTCGGCACTGCGCTCGCGCAGCGGCGGGACGCGAATGGCCATGACATTGAGGCGGTAGTAGAGGTCCTCGCGGAACTTGCCTTGCTCCACCTCGTGCTCCAGGTCGCGGTTGGTGGCGGCGACGATACGTACGTTGACCCGCACCGTCTGGGTACCGCCGACGCGCTCCAGCTCGCCTTCCTGCAATACGCGCAGCAGCTTGGCTTGGAACATCGGCGAGATCTCGCCTATCTCGTCGAGGAACAGTGTGCCGCCATCGGCCTGTTCGAAGCGGCCCTTGCGCTGTTTCACGGCGCCAGTGAAGGCGCCTTTCTCGTGGCCGAACAGTTCCGATTCGAGCAGGGTCTCCGGTAGCGCGGCGCAGTTCAGGCGCACCAGTGGCTGGTGCGCACGCGGCGAGTTGTAGTGGATGGCGCTGGCGATCAGTTCCTTGCCGGTGCCGGATTCGCCGAGGATGAGCACGGTGCTGTTCCACTTGGCGACGCGACGTACCTGGTCGAACACCCGCCGCATGGAAGCGGTATGGCCTACCACCATGTTCTCGAAGCCATACTTGGCGCGGACTTCGCGGCGCAGTTCGTCGCGCTCGTCGGCCACTTCCTGGCCGTCCGCGATGTTCACCACCAGGCGCACGGTCTGCGCCAGCAGCCGCGCGACGATTTCCATCAGGCGGGTGCGTTCGGGCATCAGCTCGTCGGCGCGGCGGTCGGGCTGGGCCGCCAGCACGCCGATGGTGGTGCCGTCGACGGCCTTGATCGGCACGGCGATGAAGGGCAGGTCCATGTCGTACAGCGCCAGCCGGTCGAGAAAGCGCGGTTCGGCGTCGATGCGGCCGAGCACCACGCTGTTGCCGTGCTTGAGGATGTTGCCGAACACCCCTTCGCCGATGCGGTAGCGGGTGCTTTCGCAGGCGCGCACCACCGCCTCGGAGTCGGTGTGCACGGCGCCGACCTGCAAGGTGCCGTTCTTCGGATCGCAGATGGAAACCAGCCCGTGCAGCAGGCCGAGGTCTTCGTGCAGCACGGCGAGGATTTCGGCCAGCAGCTCCTCGATGGGCCGGCCGCGGTTGAGGATGCGGGCGATCTGCGCCAGGGCCTGGAGCTGGCAATCCAGCAGTTCGCTGCGGGTCGGGGCGACGGCGCGTTCGGCAAATGTGGCGTTCATGCGGCTCCCCCTGTCAGCTGGCCGAGAAGGGCAGTTCGACGACGATCCGGCAGCCCTGCTCGTAGCCGGTGTCGATATGCACCGTGCCGGCGTGCTCGGTGACGGTTTCCTGCACCATGGCCAGGCCCATGCCGCGGCCGGCCTTGTGCGGCGGCTTGGTGCTGAAGAAGGGTTCGAAGACCTTCAGCGCCAGCTCCGGCGCGATGCCCGGGCCGCTGTCGGCGATCTCCAGGCGCACCACGCGCTGGCCCTGGATGCGGGTGACGATCGACAGCGTGCGCGGGTTGTCCTGGTTCTGGCTCATGGCCTCGATGGCGTTTTCCAGCAGCTGCTTGATCATGCTGCGCAGCCGACATTCGGCGCCCATCACCCAAGGCAGGCGCAGCGCCGGCTGCCAGTCGACGACGATGCCCTGGGCGAGCAGCTGGTCGGTCATCAGGCTGACGACTTCGCGGATCAGCTGGTTGACGTTGACCGGCACGCAGCTGCCGACCTGGCGCAGCGGGATCGAGCCGCTGAGGCTTTCCAGCGCATCCATGCCGGCCTGGCTGGCTTCGCGCATGGCGCTGAGTACCGGATCGCCTTCGGCGCTGTCACCCAGCCGCCGTTCGAGCATGCGCAGCGCCGCGCTGATCAGGTTGACCGGCCCCTGCAGGCGGTGGATGGCGCCGTTGAAGGTCTCGCGCATGCCGTCGAGCAGTTCTTCCTCGGCCATCAGCACCTTCAGGGCGTTGAGCTGGGAAGCCTGCTGCTGCTGGCGCAGCGCGGTGATGTCGTTGACCGTGAGCAGCAGGTAGTTTTCCTCGCCCGGGTCGAAGAAGTCGTCGGCGTGCTCGCCTTCGATGCGGATGGCGCGGCCGTGGCAGGAAAACCAGCGCGGCGTGCGGCCGCCGAGGTCGAAGGTGACTTCCTTGCCGGTAAAGGCCTGGCCCTGCAGCTTCAGCGCTTCGATGGCGCCGCCGAGGTTCTCCTCGAGCAGGTTCACCAGCTGGCTGGGCGTGGATTGCTCTCCGAGTTCGGCGGCCAGGCGGTTGAAGCTGGGATTGGCCAGGCGGATCTGCCGGGCGTGATCGAGCACCACGATGGCGGCCGGTGCGCTGTCGACCACGGCCTCGATGATCAGGCGCTGGTTGCTGACGCGCTGCTCGAGCTTGTGCTGATCGCTGCTGTCGCGGTGCATGCCCAGGTAGTAGACGGTCTGCTCGTGCTCATCGAGCACCGGTGCCACGGTCAGCTCGGCGAGGTAGCGGCTGTCGTCCTTGCGCCGGTTGACCAGCATCCCGGACCAGGCCTTCTTCTGTGCCAGGCGGCTCCAGAGCGCCTGGTAGACCAGCCGCGGCGTGGTGCCGTTAGACAGTACCGATTCGTTCTTGCCGATCACCTCGCGGCTGTCGTAGCCGGTGATGCTGCTGAAGGCGCGGTTGGCATAGAGGATGTTGGCCTTCAGGTCGGTGATTGAGATGGCGATTGGCGCGTGCTCCACAGCCTGCTGGAACACCTCGGGCGTCAATCCATCGGACGCGGTGGATTGCCCCGCATCCAGGTCGGAGGTGGCCTGGGTCATGTGCAATTCCTCATCGATGCGGCGAAGCCCGCGTCTGTGCGCAGGTATCCGCGGCAAAGCCATACGGTAAATGGGGTTTTGCAAAGGACGTGCCGCTGAGCGCCGTCCGCGTCGACGGGGCTGGGAGGCCCTGAATGCGTGATGGCGGCGGATTTTCACCCGTCGATTGCCGCCCGAGCTGTTGCAAATCCCACATGGAGGCGCGTGCGTTCCCGGCGGGCTGTCGCAAACCCCACAAAGCCCGTCAGGCGGCGCCTTTGCCGGTGGGGCGCTATCGCATCATTCATTGATCTGCATCAACGAATTACGGGCTCTTTGGGCGCCGTCGGCGCTCTGGCTGGGCGTGGCATGCTTGATGCAAAACCCCTCACAACAAGGCCTTTGCCCGACAACGGTGCAAGCGCTGCCAATAGGCTGGGAGGGGTTATGGAATATGCGCTGTTTCTGATCGGCACCGTGCTGGTCAACAACGTGGTGCTGGTCTACTTCCTCGGCCTGTGTCCGTTCATGGGGGTCTCCGGCAAGCTCGACCCCTCGCTGGGCATGGGCTTGGCGACGACCCTGGTGATGACCCTGGGCGGCGTCAGCAGCTGGCTGCTAGAACGCTACGTGCTGCAGCCGCTGGGCATCGGCTTTTTGCGCATCCTCTCCTACATCCTGGTGATCGCCGGCCTGGTGCAGCTGATCGAGATGATCATCCGCAGGGTTAGCCCGCCGCTGTATCGCTCGCTGGGCATCTACCTGCCGCTGATCACCACCAACTGCGCCGTGCTGGGCGTGCCGCTGATCAGCGTGCGCGAAGGCCACAGGCTGGCCGAGGCGGGGCTGTTCGGCCTGGGCTCGGCGCTGGGCTTCACCCTGGTCATGGTGATCTTCGCCGGCTTGCGCGAGCGCCTGGCGCTGGCCAGCGTGCCGGCGGCCTTCGCCGGCGCACCGATCGCTTTCGTCACCGCCGGGTTGCTGGCGATGGCTTTCATGGGCTTCGCCGGCCTGATCTGAAACGCACGCCGCCGGCGAGGCTGGCGAAGGAGGAGCAATGCTGGACGCAATTCTGGTTCTTGCACTGATGGGCCTGCTGCTCGGCGGCGGCCTCGGTCTGGCGGCGCGCTATCTGGCGGTTTCGCAGGAGAACCCGCTGATCAAGGAAATCGAGGCGCTGCTGCCCGGCAGCCAGTGCGGGCAATGCGGCTATCCGGGTTGCAGTGCGGCGGCCGACGCCTTGGTCGAGGGCAGCGCCGCGGTCACCTGCTGCCCGCCCGGCGGGGCCGCGCTGGCCGAGCGCCTGGCCGAACTGCTCGGCGTGCCGCTGGACGCCAGTGCGCTCGCCGCGCCCATGCTGGCGCGCATCGACGCCGCCGAGTGCACCGGCTGCACGCGTTGCTTCCGCGCCTGCCCGACCGACGCCATCGTCGGCGCCAACGGGCAGATCCATTGCGTGTTGAGCAATGCCTGCATTGGCTGCAGCAAATGCCTGGAGGCCTGCCCGGAGGACTGCATCGCCCTCGCGCCCCAGACACTGACGCTGGACCACTGGCGCTGGGCCAAACCCAGGGCCGCCTGATTTCGCCTGATGAACAGGGGCGTCAGACCCCGGGAGTCGACAATGTTCAACCTCGCGCATTTTCGCGGCGGCATCCATCCCGCCGCCCACAAGGACCGCTCGGCCGCCCTCGGCATCGCCGTGCAGCCGCTGCCGCCGCGCCTGTACCTGCCGTTTCGCCAGCATGCCGGGGCCGAGGCCTTGCCGCTGGTGAAGGCGGGCGAGCGGGTGCTCAAGGGCCAGCTGCTGGCCGGCTCGCCCACTGAGCTCTCGGCGCCGATCCATGCGCCGAGTTCCGGGCGCATCCTCTCGATCGGGCCGATCGACGCGCCGCATCCGTCGGGGCTGCAGGTCAACGGTGTGGTCCTCGAATGCGATGGCGAGGAGCGCTGGATCGAGCTAGACGTACCGGCCGACCCCTTCGCCGAGGACCCGCAGCGGCTCGCCCAGCGCGTCGCCGATGCCGGCGTGGTCGGGCTCGGCGGGGCGATCTTCCCGGCCGCGGTGAAGCTCAAGCAGGGCGCCCGGCACGAGATCAAGACCGTGCTGGTCAACGGCAGCGAGTGCGAGCCGTACCTGAGCTGCGACGACCGGCTGATGCGCGAGCGCGCCGAGGCGGTGGTCGATGGCGCGCGGCTGATCCAGCACATCCTGCGTGCCTACAGCATCGTCATCGCCATCGAGGACAACAAGCCGGCGGCGCTGGCGGCCATGCGTGCTGCGAGCGAGCCCTACGGCGCCATCGAGGTGGTGGCGGTGCCGGCGCTCTACCCGATGGGCTCGGCCAAGCAGCTGATCCGCCAGGTCACCGGCCGCGAGGTGCCGGCCGGCGGGCGCAGTACCGACGTCGGCGTGCTGGTACACAACGCCGGCACGGTGTATGCGATCCAGCAGGCGCTGCGCCACGGCCGCCCGTTGATCTCGCGGGTGGTGACGGTGGCTGGTGGTTGCGTGAGCAACCCGCGCAACATCGAGACTCTGATCGGCACCCCGGTGCAGGCGCTGTTCGAAAGCTGCGGCGGACTGCTGCGCGAGCCGCAGCAACTGCTGCTCGGCGGGCCGATGATGGGCATGCTGCTGCCATCCACGGCGGTGCCGGTGATCAAGGGCGCCACCGGGCTGCTGGCGCTCGACCACGGCGAAGTGCCGCGCAGCGACAGCGCGCCGTGCATCCGCTGCGCGCGCTGCGTCGACGCCTGTCCGATGGGCCTGGCTCCGCTGGAGATGGCCGCGCGCACCCGCGTCGACGATTTCGACGGCGCCAGCGAATACGGCCTGCGCGACTGCATCCTCTGTGGCTGCTGCGCCTATGTCTGCCCCTCGCACATTCCCTTGGTGCAGTACTTCCAGTACGCCGTCGGCCAGCAGGACGAGCGCCGCAGCGCCGCGCGCAAGAACGATTACGTCAAGCAGCTTGCCGAGGCACGGGCGGCGCGCTTGGCCGAGGAGGAAGCGGCCAAGGCGGCGGCCAAGGCGGCGAAGAAACGCAAGGCGGCGGCGCCGGCCGCCAGCGAGGTATCGCCATGAGCGCGCAGGGTATCGCGGCGGGGCCGTTCGCCCATGATCGCTCCTCGGTCGACCGCATCATGCTGCACGTCTGCCTGGCGTTGCTGCCGACGACGGCCTGGGGCCTGTATCTGTTCGGCTGGCCGGCGATCTACCTGTGGCTGCTGACCTGCGCCAGCGCGGTGGCCTGCGAGGCCGCCTGCCTGTACCTGCTCGGCCGGCCGCTGCGCCGCCTGCTGGACGGCAGCGCACTGCTCAGCGGCTGGCTGTTGGCACTGACGCTGCCGCCCTGGGCGCCCTGGTGGATCGCCGTCGGTGGCAGCATGTTCGCCATCGGCATTGGCAAGCAGCTGTACGGCGGCGTCGGGCAGAACGTGTTCAACCCGGCGATGCTGGCGCGGGTGGCGCTGCTGATCGCCTTCCCGCTGCAGATGACCACCTGGGCCCTGCCTTTGCCGCTGGGTACGGAGGGCGCGCCCGGCTGGCTCGAAGGCCTGCGCATCACCTTCGCCGGTGGGGCGCTGGCCGATGGCCTGAGCGGCGCCACCGCGCTGGGCCACCTGCAGACCGAGCTGACCCTGGGGCACAGTGCCGCGCAGATCCTCGACGGGCATTTCGCGTTGCTGCCGGCCTTTCTCGGCTACAGCGGCGGCAGCCTCGGCGAGACCTCGGAGCTGCTGATCCTGCTCGGCGGGCTCTGGCTGCTGGCACTGCGCATCATCCACTGGGAGATCCCGCTGGGCATGCTGCTGACGGTGGGCGCGCTGGCGGCGCTGGCGAACCAGATCGACCCGCAGGTACATGGCGGCGGGCTGTTCCACCTGACCTCGGGCGGCTTGCTGCTCGGCGCGTTGTTCATCGCCACCGATCCGGTGACCTCGCCGATCAGCCGCAGTGGCCGGCTGATCTTCGCCATCGGTTGCGGCGCGCTGGTCTTCGTCATTCGCAGCTGGGGCAATTTCCCCGAAGCCGTGGCGTTCGCCGTGTTGCTCATGAACGCCCTGGTGCCGCTGATCGACCGCGTCTGCCGGCCGCGTGCCTATGGCCGCAACGCGCGCGGCAAGCCGCTGGTGGCGGCGAAGTGGACCCGCCAGGTGAAGGAGGTCGACAAGGTATGAACGAGCTGACCCAGACGCCGCCCGTGGCAGACGGCAACGAACCGCCGCTCACCCGACCCGGCCTGGTCGAGACCTGGCGCGAGCGGGTTTCCTACCAGGCGCTGTCGCTGGGCTTGGTCTGCGCCCTGGTGGCCGTGGCGCTGCTGCTCGGCAACCAGCTGACCCACCAGCGGATTGTCGACGCCGAGCGGCAGGACCGCCTCGCCGTGCTGCGCCAGGTGCTGCCGCAGGCGCTCTACGACAACGATCCGCTGGCCGATGCCTTCAACGTCGAGGATGCCGAGCTGGGCCTGATCGAGGTGTACCCGGCGCGGCGCGCGGGGCAACTGACGGCCACCGCCTTCCAGATCAGCACCGTCGGCTACGGCGGCCCGATCGTCCAGTTCATCGCCCTCGACAGCGAAGGCCGCATCCTCGGCGTGCGGGTGCTCAGCCACAAGGAAACCCCTGGCCTGGCGGACAAGATCGAAGTCACCCGCAGCGACTGGATCAAGGCCTTCGACGGCCTGTCGCTGGCCAACACGCCGAGAGCGCAATGGGCCGTGAAGAAGGACGGCGGCCAGTTCGACCAGTTCGCCGGCGCCACCATCACTCCGCGAGCCATCGTCAAGGGCGTGGTCCGGGCGCTCGAATTCCAGGCCCGCCAGTCAACCGAGGAGAACCGGCCATGAGCAGCCATTGCGGATCACCCGATGTCGGGACGTCCAAGCCCAGGGGGCTGTTCAGCTACTTCAGTACGGCGCTGTGGGACTATAACGTCGCCCTGGTGCAGATGCTCGCGCTGTGCCCGGCGCTGGCGGTGACCACCACCGCCACCAACGGCCTGGGCATGGGCCTGGCCACCACCCTGGTTCTGATGATCACCAACGCGATCATCTCCGCGCTGCGCCACAGCATCTCGCCGGCGGTGCGCAATCCCCTGATGATCGGCATCATCGCCGGCGTGGTGACCCTCATCGACATGGCGATGAACGCCTGGATGCACGAGTTGTACAAGGTATTGGGCCTGTTCATCGCGTTGATCGTGACCAACTGCGCGGTGCTCGGCCGCGCCGAATCCTTCAGCAGCCGCAACCCGGTGCTGCCCTCGATCCTCGATGGCGCCGGCATGGGCATCGGCTTCACCTGGGTGCTGATCGTGATCGGCGGGGTACGCGAGATCCTCGGCAGCGGCACGCTGTTCGCCCAGGCCTCGCTGCTGCTCGGCGAGCACTTCCATTGGCTGGAAATCACCGTCTTTCCTGACTTTCAGGGCATTCTGCTGGCGATCCTGCCGCCCGGGGCGTTCATTGTTCTGGGCTTCGTGCTGGCGTTCAAGCGGGTGATCGATCGCCGCCGCGCCGAGCGGCGGGTCAGGACCCACGGCGAACTGATCGTGTTGCAGTGAGCCGACCGAGGAGCGAGCGCACCATGAAGATTTCCGTTGTATACGCCGCACCCCGGCAGCCCCTGCTGTTCGATTGCCGGGTGGCGGAAGGCTCCAGCGTGGCCGAGGCGATCGAGCACTCCGGGGTGCTGCGCTACTGCCCGGACATCGACCTGAGCAAGCAAAAGGTCGGGGTCTACGGCAAGTTCGTCAAACTCGACAGCCCGCTGAAGGAGGGCGATCGGGTGGAGATCTACCAACGCATCACGCGCGTGCTGGATGAAGACGACGATGACGACGACTGACAGCCGCCGCGGATGACCATAGCCGAGAGAGGAGCGACCGATGAACAGCCAGCCCCCGAGCATGAACCGTGAAACCGCATTACGCATCGCACTGGCCGCCCGGGCATTGCCCGAGGTGGGCGTCGGCCGGTTGCTGGATATCCTGCACCAGCGGATCGAAGGCGAACTGGACGAGGAGAGCCTACAGCGCGTGACCGTCACCGACCTGAAGACCGCCTTCGCCAGCGCCGACGGCGAGGAAGACGGCGAAGACATCGGCATCGGCCTGCCGGCGCTGAAGGAAGCGGTGCGCATCCTCTGGGGCGAGGGTGTCGGCAAGGACCTGCCGCAGGCGGTGGGCTTGGACGTCGTGCCGGAAGGTTCGATCCGGGTGGCTGTGGCCTCCAACAACGGCGAACGGCTGGACGGCCACTTCGGCTCGTGCCTGCGCTTCCTGGTCTACCAGGTCGGCGTCGACAGCCTGACGCTGGTGGACGTGCGCTCGGCGCTGGATACCGAGTTCGCCGAGGACCGCAATGGCGCACGCGCCGAGCTGATCGGCGACTGCCAGGTGCTCTACGTGGTTTCCATCGGCGGCCCGGCGGCGGCCAAGGTGGTCAAGTCCGGGATCTATCCGATCAAGAAGGCCGGTGGCGAGGCGCGGCAGATTCTCGCCGATCTTCAAGGCGTCATGGCTGGCAATCCGCCGCCGTGGCTGGCCAAGCTGCTGGGCGTGCGGGCCGAGCAGCGGGTGCGCTTCGAGCGCTCTGACGACGAGGCGGCCTGCGCATGAGCGACGCGCGCAGGCTGGTCGCTGTGGCCATCGACCGCCACGGCAAAGTCGCCGGGCATGCCGGCCGGGCACACCACTGGCAGGTGTACGACATCTGGCCCGGCGAGGCGCCGGAGCCGGTCTACCGCCTGGTGCTGGACGACCAGGCATGCCTGCACGAATGGCATGTCAGCGCCCAGCCCGAACGTCATCCGCTGCACGCGGTGGACGTGGCCATCGCCGCCAGCGCCGGCGACGGCGTGCTGCGCCGCTTGGGCGAGCGCGGCGTGACCTTGCTGACCACCGCCGAAAACGATCCGTCGTGTGCCGTGCAGGCCTGGCTCGCTGGCAGCTTGCCACCAGGCTTGCCCCACGAGGAGCCGGGCTGCGGCGGCGAGGGGCACCGGCATCCCTGAGCGTGCGGGGATGGGACGGATGGCAACCCCAGGCTGGGTCGAGCCGCGCAGCGGCGAAGCCCAACGTCGTGCGGGCTCAAGCCCGTGCAACCGGCATTGTTCGTGAGAACACCATGGGCGGATGTGGCGCCTGATGATCCGCGATGTTGGGCTTCGCTTCGCTCAACCCAACCTACGGCACCGGGGCGATAGGCAAAAAAACTCCCCTGGGAGCGCAGGGGAGTGGCTCATCGCCAATATGGGGATGTCAAACCGTTGCACGTGACCCGGGCTGCGCCCGGGCTCTGCGAGCCCAGGGCAACCTAGGGTGGAATCGAGCCCCATGCTGGCCAAGCCCAATACGCCCCTGGGTGGTTCAGATCGGCCCGCGCGCCTCGCGACGATGGGCGACGGTGCAGCCAAGGGCGGCCTCGTAGCTCAGCGTCTCCAGCTTCGGCCGGTAGTCGCGCAGCGCGGCGTAGACGGTGAGTACCTTGTCCTCGGCGCTCTGGCCCTTGAAGTCTTCCTTGTCCAGGCGCAGGTCGTCGGCCAGGGTGTTCCACACCGCGCCTTCCTCGTGCGCCTGCAGCTGCAGGGTCATGCCGTCGAGCTCGGTGTACAGCGACTGGCCGAGGTTCTCCACGTAGAAGATCACCGGTGCGCCGTCGGCCAGGTCGCGGCGATAGCGTTCGAGGAACAGCGGCAGGTGGGCCAGTTCGATCAGGGCGCCGGCCATCATCGCCAGTTTCCCCTGCTGCTCGAGCATGACCGCCTGCTTGACCACGGCGGTCGGCGGCAGGCGGCGGCCGGAGGCGTCGGCGATCTCGCCTTCTTCGAGCACCAGGTCGCCGCGGAAGGCGTAGGTGTCCGGCGTCGTGGTCGCGCCATTGACGCTGACGTTGCACAGCAGGTTTTGCGTTTCGTAGGTTTTCAACAGCATGGTCATGGTCTCTCGTGGAAAAAATGGTCAGGCGACTTGTGGGGCGCCCTGGGTCAGGCCAAGCAGGTCGTGCCAATCGGTCTCGACCAGTTCCAGTTGCTTGCGCAGGCAGACCCTGCGGTCCTTTGCGCTGGGCGAGGGGATCAGCGCCCAGCCGGCGGGCGCGGCTGCATCGTGGATCAGGTCGCTCATCAGCATGCGCTCGGTGTCGCGGTTGAACTGCATGCCGAGGAACAGGTAGCGGCATTCCTTGCGCTGCAGCTTGAGCCAGCCGGGAATGGCGAAACCGCCCATCAGTTCGGTGATGTAGTCGACGAAGTCGGCGTCGCTGGCGACGTAGGAAGGGCTCGGCAGCGGCGTGCCCAGCGGCTTGAACAGCACCGGTAGCGCGGGATTGACCTCGCTCTGGTCGATGCGCTGGTAGCGGCCTGCGTCGAAGCGATAGATGTCGAAGCGGTAGGGGCTGGCGGCGATGCGCGCGGCGCCGACCACCAGGGTATGCGGACGGTCGGCATAGCAGCGCTGCAGCTGGGTGTCGCGATTGCAATCGATGACGTAGGGCAGGTTCAGCCCGGCCAGCCAGCGGTGCAGCGGCGCGGGCGTCCAGTTGTCGCCGCCGTAGGTCTGAGTCAGGAAGCGCTCGATGAAGCTGCGGCCCTTCTTGTTCTCCAGGTGCATGGCGGCACGCGGGAATTCGTACATCAGCCGCGGCGCCATCGGCTGCCCGCCGTTCATGGCGAGGATCAGGCTTTCATTGTCGGCCGGCATCGGCTGACCTGTGTCGCGGTCGACCACGCCGCCCAGCACACCGGGGCCCAGATAGGGCACCAGTTCATGGGCGGCGAGGCGGTCGGCGATTTCCTGCAAAGGATCGTTCACGGCAAATCTCCTGCGGCCAGTGGATTTACCGATAGCCGATCGCAATAACCGAGCCAGCCGGGAGCGTGCATGCAACCCCTTGATATATGGGGCTTTGAATGCGGCGATAGTTGCCGTTCAGGTGTTTTCGAAAGTATCGAACGCGACAATTGTCATGTTCGCAACAGTTGCCGAAAGTGTGGAAAACCGGCGCTTGGCCCGGCCGATCTTTTTGTCGCCATTGCAACAGTCAGGCCTGTCGGTTGTTAACTATCGAACCGCCGAAGGATGTTGCTAGTAATTAAATTATTCTAATTAAAACAAGTGCTTAGATTATTTTAGAAACGCTGGCACAAAGGCTGCTATTGCCCTGTTGCGCAGGCTTGTTCGTGCCTATAGCCCACGTCAAGTGGTAACGAAACCTGAGGAACTTAATTATGGCAATGCGTCAATGCGCTATTTACGGGAAGGGTGGAATCGGCAAATCCACCACGACCCAGAACCTCGTGGCGGCCCTGGCCGAACTCGGCAAGAAGGTCATGATCGTCGGCTGCGACCCCAAGGCCGACTCCACTCGCCTGATCCTGCACTCCAAGGCGCAGAACACCATCATGGAAATGGCCGCCGAGGCCGGTACCGTGGAAGACCTGGAACTCGAGGACGTGCTCAAGACCGGCTACGGCGACATCAAGTGCGTCGAGTCGGGCGGTCCGGAGCCGGGCGTGGGCTGCGCCGGTCGCGGCGTGATCACCGCGATCAACTTCCTCGAAGAGGAAGGCGCCTACGAGGATGACCTGGACTTCGTCTTCTACGACGTGCTCGGCGACGTGGTCTGTGGCGGCTTCGCCATGCCCATCCGCGAGAACAAGGCCCAGGAGATCTACGTGGTCTGCTCCGGCGAGATGATGGCGATGTATGCCGCCAACAACATCTGCAAGGGCATCGTGAAGTACGCCAACTCCGGCAGCGTGCGGCTCGGCGGGCTGATCTGCAACAGCCGCAACACCGACCGCGAGGACGAGCTGATCATGGCCCTGGCCGACAAGCTGGGCTCGCAGATGATCCACTTCGTCCCGCGCGACAACGTCGTGCAGCGCGCCGAAATCCGCCGCATGACCGTCATCGAGTACGACCCCGCCGCCAAGCAGGCCGACGAATACCGGACCCTGGCGAAGAAGATCGTCGAGAACAAGAAACTGGTCATCCCCACCCCGATCAGCATGGACGAGCTGGAAGCCTTGCTTATGGAGTTCGGGATCATGGACGAGGAAGACATGACCATCGTCGGCAAGACCGCCGCCGAGGAAGTCGTTGCCTGATCGCTTCAGCAGAACGGGGCAGGGCGGATGGGCCCTGCCGGGGTGTCGCACCGTGCCTGGCACGGTGCGGTGCGCCCGTGACCCGCACATGAACGCAAGAGGAGGTCAATCATGACCGGTATGTCCCGCGAAGAGGTGGAATCCCTCATCCAGGAAGTCCTGGAAGTCTATCCGGAGAAGGCCCGCAAGGACCGCGCCAAGCACTTGTCGCCCAACGACCCGGCGCTTGAGCAATCGAAGAAATGCATCACTTCCAACAAGAAATCCCAGCCGGGTCTGATGACCATCCGGGGCTGCGCCTACGCCGGCTCGAAGGGTGTGGTCTGGGGGCCGATCAAGGACATGATCCACATTTCCCACGGGCCGGTGGGCTGTGGCCAGTACTCGCGCGCCGGGCGGCGCAACTACTACATCGGTACCACCGGGGTGAACGCCTTTGTGACCATGAACTTCACCTCGGATTTCCAGGAGAAGGACATCGTCTTCGGCGGCGACAAGAAGCTGGCCAAGCTGATCGACGAGATCGAGACGCTGTTCCCGCTGAACAAGGGCATCTCCGTGCAGTCCGAATGCCCCATCGGCCTGATCGGCGACGACATTGAGGCGGTCGCCAAGAAGAAGGCCGCCGAGCACGAAACCACCGTGGTACCGGTGCGCTGCGAAGGTTTCCGCGGGGTGTCGCAGTCCCTCGGCCACCACATAGCCAACGACGCCATCCGCGACTGGGTGCTGGACAAGCGCGACGATGACACCAGCTTCGAGACCACGCCCTACGACGTTTCCATCATCGGTGACTACAACATCGGCGGCGATGCCTGGTCCTCGCGCATCCTGCTCGAGGAAATGGGCCTGCGCGTGGTCGCGCAGTGGTCCGGCGACGGCACGATTTCCGAGATGGAACTGACGCCCAAGGTCAAGCTCAACCTGGTGCACTGCTACCGCTCGATGAACTACATCTCGCGGCACATGGAAGAGAAGTACGGCATTCCGTGGATGGAGTACAACTTCTTCGGCCCAACCAAGACCGCCGAGTCGCTGCGGGCCATCGCCGAGCATTTCGACGACAGCATCAAGGCCAAGTGCGAGCAAGTGATCGCCAAGTACCAGTCGGAGTGGGAGGCGGTGATCGCCAAGTATCGCCCGCGCCTGGAAGGCAAGCGCGTGATGCTCTACGTCGGCGGCCTGCGTCCGCGCCACGTGATCGGCGCCTACGAGGACCTGGGCATGGAAGTGGTCGGCACCGGCTACGAGTTCGGCCACAACGACGACTACGACCGCACCCTCAAGGAAATGGGCAACGCCACGCTGCTCTACGACGACGTCACCGGCTACGAGTTCGAGGAGTTCGTCAAGCGCATCAAGCCCGACCTGATCGGCTCCGGCATCAAGGAAAAATACATCTTCCAGAAGATGGGCATTCCGTTCCGCCAGATGCACTCCTGGGATTATTCCGGCCCGTACCACGGCTTTGACGGCTTCGCCATCTTCGCCCGTGACATGGACATGACCCTGAACAACCCGTGCTGGAAGAAGCTGCAGGCGCCCTGGCAGAAGGCCGAGGAATCGGCCGAGAAGGTCGCCGCCAGCGCCTGATGGTCCGCAGTCGTACGCAACGTCCGCGGCGGCCGGCGCAGGCCGGTCGCTGCCGACATCCGTGATCGCCGTTCACAGATGAGTGAGGCGAAGGAGAGAGTCATGAGCCAGCAAGTCGATAACATCAAACCCAGCTATCCGCTGTTCCGCGACGAAGACTACAAGGACATGCTTGCCAAGAAGCGCGATGCCTTCGAGGAGAAGCATCCGCAGGACAAGATCGACGAAGTCTTCCAGTGGACCACCACCCAGGAATACCAGGAGCTCAACTTCCAGCGCGAAGCCCTGACCGTGAACCCGGCCAAGGCCTGCCAGCCGCTGGGCTCGGTGCTCTGCGCCCTGGGCTTTGAGAAGACCATGCCCTACGTGCATGGCTCGCAGGGTTGCGTCGCCTACTTCCGTACCTACTTCAACCGGCATTTCAAGGAACCCATCTCCTGCGTGTCGGACTCCATGACTGAAGATGCGGCGGTGTTCGGCGGCCAGCAGAACATGAAGGACGGCCTGGCCAACTGCAAGGCCACCTACAAGCCGGACATGATCGCCGTGTCCACCACCTGCATGGCCGAGGTCATCGGCGACGACCTCAACGCCTTCATCAACAACTCGAAGAAGGAGGGCTTCATCCCCGAGGACTACCCGGTCCCCTATGCCCACACCCCGAGCTTCGTCGGCAGCCACGTCACCGGCTGGGACAACATGTTCGAGGGCATCGCCCGCTACTTCACCCTCAATCACATGGACGACAAGGTGGTCGGTAGCAACCACAAGATCAACGTCGTTCCCGGCTTCGAGACCTACCTGGGCAACTTCCGCGTGATCAAGCGCATGCTCAAGGAAATGGACGTCGGCTACAGCCTGCTCTCCGACCCGGAAGAAGTGCTCGATACCCCGGCCGACGGCCAGTTCCGCATGTACTCCGGCGGCACCACCCAGGACGAGATCAAGGATGCGCCCAACGCCCTGAACACCCTGCTGCTGCAACCCTGGCAGTTGGAAAAGACCAAGAAGTTCGTCGAAGGCACCTGGAAGCACGAGACGCCCAAGCTGAGCATCCCCATGGGCCTGGACTGGACCGACGAGTTCCTGATGAAGGTCAGCGAGATCACCGGCCAGCCGATCCCTGAAAGCCTGGCCAAGGAGCGCGGCCGCCTGGTCGACATGATGACCGACTCGCACACCTGGCTGCACGGCAAGCGCTTCGCGCTCTGGGGCGATCCGGACTTCGTCATGGGCATGGCCAAGTTCCTCCTGGAGCTGGGCGCCGAGCCGGTGCACATCCTCGCCCACAACGGCAACAAGCGCTGGAAGAAGGCCATGGACGCGATCCTGGAGTCCTCGCCCTACGGCAAGAACTGCACCGTGTACATCGGCAAGGATCTCTGGCACATGCGCTCGCTGGTGTTCACCGACAAGCCGGACTTCATGATCGGCAATAGCTACGGCAAGTTCATCCAGCGCGACACGCTGCACAAGGGCAAGGAATTCGAGGTGCCGCTGATCCGTCTCGGCTTCCCGATCTTCGACCGCCACCACCTGCATCGCCAGACCACCCTGGGCTACGAAGGCGCCATGCAGATGCTGACCACCCTCGTCAATGCCGTGCTCGAGCGCCTCGACGACGAGACCCGCGGCATGCAGAGCACCGACTACAACTACGACCTGGTTCGTTGACCGCTAGCGGGGAGGGCGACCTCCCCATCCTGGCCGGCCGACGCACCGCAATGGTCGTCGGCCGGCCAGCCCTATTTTCAGGAAGCCTCCCATGCCCAGTGTCATGATCAGCCGTAACAAGAATGGCCAGCTGACCTTCTACATCGCCAAGAAGGACCAGGAAGAAATCGTCGTCAGCCTGGAACACGACAGCCCCGAGCGCTGGGGCGGCGAAGTCGCCCTGGCCGATGGCTCCAGCTACTACCTCGAACCCCTCTCGGCACCGCCGAAACTGCCGATCACCCTGCGCGCCAAACGGGCCGGCGAGGGCTGAACGATGGCGCCCAGCAACGGACGGGCTCCGCTGCCGGCTCACCTGGCCCTGCGCATCGCCCTGGCGGCGCGCGAGCTGAACGGCGTGGATACCGGGCAACTGCTGCGCACCCTGCTCAGCGTCACCGGCGAGCCGATCACCGAAGCGCGGCTGGCCAGGCTGCGCCTAAACCGCCTGCGCAACCGCCTGCTGAGCAGCGTCGACGGGCCACCGCCGGTGCTCAGCGAGCGGCAATTGCAGCGTGCGCTCGGCCTGCTCAAGGGGCGTGGCGTGCGAATGCCCGAGGAACCGTTGCCGGCCATCGAGCCCTATCGCGAAGGCGAGTTGCCGGATTCGATCCGCATCGCCTGCACCTCCGACGGCGGCGAGCGCCTGGACGGCAGCTTCGGCAGCTGCGCGCGCTTTCTCGTCTACCAGATCTCGCCGAGCGCCAGCCGCCTGATCGACCTGCGCGAGCCGGGGCCGGCCGCGCCCCACGAGGATCGCCATGCCCGCCGCGCCGAACTGCTGCACGACTGCCAGCTGCTCTACACCCTGAGCATCGGCGGGCCGGCGGCGGCCAAGGTGATTCGCGTCGGCACCCACCCGGTCAAGGTCATGCGGCCGATCCCGGCCCGCGAGATCGTCGAGGAACTGCAACAGGTACTGGCCAGTGCGCCGCCGCCCTGGCTGGCCAAGGCTATGGGCAGCGAGCCGGCACCCCGCGTTTCCATGTCTGAAAAAGAGGACACCCCATGATCAGTCAGACCCAGCTCGACGCGGTCATCCGCCAGGCCGAGAACGGCCCGCTGAACGAGGCGCTGCTCGCCAGGCTGCGCAGCGAGCACCCTGGTATCCACTTCACCTGTTGCATGGACGACGACGTGGTGGTCAACGCCAAGCCGGTTGCCGAGCGGCCGGGGTTCAACGTCTATCTGGTCAACTCCAGCCAGCACTGCTCGGTGCTGAGCAACGACCTGGACGCCGCCTCGGGCATCGTCCTGGCCGAAGTCATCGCCGATTAGAGAGCGCCCATGCAGAACGACGGTAGCGAGGACATTATCCCCCTGGCGGACTGCCGCGATTGCAGCTTTCGCGGCGACCTGCTGCCCAGCGGCCGCTGCACGCCGGGCGACCGCTGCGTAGCGATCCACAGCGGCCGGCAGATCGACCGTTTCTTCCGGCAGAATCCGCAGCTGGCCGTACACTACCTGGCCGATCCGTTCTGGGAGCGGCGCGCCATCGCCGTGCGCTACGCCCCGGTGGAGGCGCTGCTGTCGATGATCCACGACGTCGACGAGGCGGTGCGTCGTGCCGTCGCCTACCGCCTGCCGCGCGAGCGCCTGGGCGAACTCATGCGCGACCCGGATCGGGAAGTACGCATCACCGTCGCCGACCGCCTGCCGGCCGAGCAGCTGGAACGGATGGCTGCCGACCCGGATTACCTAGTGCGCGCCTACGTGGTCCAGCGCATCGCCCCAGGGCGGCTGTTCCGCTTCATCCGCGACGAGGACCGCCAGGTGCGCAAGTTCGTCGCCCAGCGTCTGCCTGAGGAAAGCCTCGGACTGATGGTCACCGACCCCGAACCGGAAGTCCGCCGCCTGGTTGCCGCGCGCCTGCATGGCCAGGACGTGCTGGAAATGCTCCACGACCCCGACTGGACGGTACGCCTGGCCGCCGTGGAAAACGCCCCGCTCGAGGCCCTGCGCGAGCTGAACGAAGACGATCCCGAAGTCCAGGCTGCGATCGCGCAACGGTTGGGGTAGGTTGGGTGGACGCCCGACCCGAGATGATGCTTTTTAGGCTTTGGTAGGCCTGCCGGCCTGCATCGCCGCGAGGGCGCGCCTCCCACAGGTCCGCAGGCTGCTTGCTGCCTTTGTGAGCCCGACCACGGGGCGATGCTTTTCGCTAGGGTGGGCCGGGCGGCGTTCCGCTTCAGCCCACCAATCAAGCCAGCGATCGCGAAGGATGCTGGTGGGCTGATGCCCACCCTACGGATCCGTACCGCCCGACCCGGCCTACGGGGCCACTCGCCGAATCCTTTGTTGCGAACCCGACATCTGGGCGCGTTTGCGACAATTTTATTTCAATGAAAATCATATAAATCAATGAGTTAATTTTTGGTACAGGCATTGCACTCACCTCGTTGCGCATAACCACGACGACCGGAGGGTGCGATGAAAGCCAAGGACATTGCCGAGCTGCTCGACGAGCCCGCCTGCACGCACAACAAGAAGGAGAAGTCCGGCTGCGCCAAGCCGACGCCGGGCGCCACCGATGGTGGCTGCGCCTTCGACGGCGCGCAGATCGCGCTGCTGCCGATCGCCGACGTGGCGCACATCGTCCATGGGCCGATCGCCTGCGCCGGCAGTTCCTGGGACAACCGCGGGACCCGCTCCAGCGGCCCGCAGTTGTACCGCATCGGCATGACCACCGATCTCTCCGAGCAGGACGTGATCATGGGGCGCGCCGAGAAGCGCCTGTTCCACGCCATCCGCCAGGCGGTGGAGAGTTACGCGCCGCCGGCGGTGTTCGTCTACAACACCTGCGTGCCGGCGCTGATCGGCGACGACCTCGACGCCGTGTGCAAGGCCGCCAGCGAACATTTCGCCACCCCGGTGGTGCCGGTGGACGGCGCCGGCTTCTATGGCACCAAGAACCTCGGCAACCGCATCGCCGGCGATGCCATGGTCAAGCACGTGATCGGCACCCGCGAGCCCGACCCGCTGCCGGCCGGCGCCGAGCGCGCCGGTATTCGCGTGCACGACGTCAACCTGATCGGTGAATACAACATCGCCGGCGAGTTCTGGCACGTGCTGCCGCTGCTCGACGAGCTGGGCCTGCGCGTGCTCTGCACGCTGTCGGGCGATGCGCGTTTTCGCGAGGTGCAGACCATGCACCGCGCCGAGGTGAACATGATGGTCTGCTCCAAGGCCATGCTCAATGTCGCGCGCAAGCTGCAAGAGCGCTTCGGCACGCCCTGGTTCGAGGGCAGCTTCTACGGCATCACCGACACCTCGCAGGCGCTGCGCGACTTCGCCCGGCTGATCGGCGACGCCGACCTCGCCGTGCGCACCGAAGCGCTGATCGCGCGTGAGGAAGCGAAGATTCGCGCGGCGCTGGAGCCCTGGCGCGAACGCCTGGCCGGTAAGCGCGTGCTGCTCTACACCGGCGGGGTCAAGTCCTGGTCGGTGATCTCCGCGCTGCAGGACCTGGGCATGAAGGTGGTCGCCACCGGCACCAAGAAATCCACCGAGGAGGACAAGGCGCGCATCCGCGAGCTGATGGGCGACGACGTCAAGATGCTCGACGAGGGCAACCCGCGCGCGCTGTTGCGCACGGTGGAGGAATACCGCGCCGACATCCTCATCGCCGGCGGCCGCAACATGTACACCGCGCTCAAGGGGCGCATCCCCTTCCTCGACATCAACCAGGAACGCGAATTCGGCTATGCCGGCTACGACGGCATGCGGGAACTGGTGCGCCAGCTGTGCCTGACCCTCGAGAGCCCGGTGTGGCCGGCAGTGCGCCAGCCGGCGCCGTGGGAGCGGCCCGTAGCGCCGGCCGAGGCACAACCCCGCGCGCTGACGAACGCCTGAGGAGGTCGCGATGGCACAGATCATCAACCGCAACAAGGCGCTGGCGGTCAGCCCGCTGAAGGCCAGCCAGACCATGGGTGCCGCGCTGGCGTTCCTCGGCCTGGCGCGCAGCATGCCGTTGCTGCACGGTTCGCAGGGCTGCACGGCGTTCGCCAAGGTGTTCTTCGTCCGGCACTTCCGCGAGCCGGTGCCGTTGCAGACCACGGCGATGGATCAGGTCAGCTCGGTGATGGGCGCCGACGAGAACGTGGTCGAGGCGCTGCGCACCATTTGCGACAAGCAGCATCCAGCGGTGGTTGGCCTGCTCAGCACCGCGCTGGCGGAGACCCAGGGCTGCGACCTGCACAGCGCCGTGCATCAGTTCCGCCGTGAATATCCCGAATGCGGCGACGTGGCCGTGGTGTCGGTGAACAGCCCGGACTTCAGTGGCTGCTTCGAAAGCGGTTTCGCCGCCGCGCTCAAGGCGATGATCGAGGCGCTGGTGCCCGAGCGCCGCGATCAGGTCGGCCAGCGGCCGCGCCAGGTCAACGTGCTGTGCAGCGCCAGCCTGACACCCGGCGACCTGGAATTCGTCGCCGAGAGCATCGAGAGTTTTGGCCTGCGGCCGTTGCTGATCCCCGACCTGTCCGGCTCGCTGGACGGCCATCTCGACGAGGCGGCCTTCAACCCACTGACCACCGGCGGGCTGACCCTCGACGAGTTGGCCAGTGCCGGGCAGAGCGCCGCCACCCTGGTGATCGGCCAGAGCCTGGCCGCCGCCGCCGATGCGCTGGTCGCCCGCAGCGGCGTACCGGACCGACGTTTCGGCCTGCTGCTGGGCATGGAGGCGGTGGATGCCTGGCTGATGGCGCTGAGCGAGATCAGCGGCAACCCGGTGCCGGAGCGCTGGCAGCGCCAGCGCCGGCAACTGCAGGACGCCATGCTCGATACCCATTTCATGCTCGGCGACGCGCGCCTGGGGATCGCCGCCGATCCCGACCTATTGCTCGGTTTCGCCACCCTGGCGCGCGGCATGGGCGCGCAACTGGTGGCCGCGGTGGTGCCGGCGCGCGCGCCGGCGCTGGCCGATGCGCCGCTGGCGCGCATCCAGGTCGGTGATCTGGAGGACCTGGAGCAGGCCGCCCGCGACGGTGGCGCCCAACTGCTGCTCGGCAACAGCCACGCGCTGGCCAGCGCCGATCGCCTGGGCATTCCGCTGCTGCGCGTGGGCTTTCCGCAGTACGACCTGCTGGGCGGCTTCCAGCGCTGCTGGAGCGGTTACCGGGCCAGCGCGCAGGCGCTGTTCGACCTGGCCAACCTGCTTACCGAACACCATCGGGGTATCGCGCCGTATCGCTCGATCTATGCGCAGAAGCCCGCCTCCGACCATTCGCAATGGAGCCACTGAGCCATGGCCAGCCCCATCCGACAACTGCAGGTACTCGACGGCGAGAACGACGGCACGCTGCTCAAGGTGGCCTTCGCCTCGTCCGATCGGCGCACGGTCGACCAGCATTTCGGCTCGTCGCGGTCGTTCGTGTTCTACGGCATCGACCCCGAGCGGGCCGAGCTGCAATCGGTGGTGGAATTCGGCGAGCTCGACCAGGACGGCAACGAGGACAAGCTGGCGGCCAAGCTGGAACTGCTCGATGGCTGCATCGCGGTGTACTGCCGCGCCTGCGGCGCCTCGGCGGTACGCCAGCTGCTGGCGATCGGTGTACAGCCGGTCAAGGTCAGCGAGGCCGAGGGCATCGCCGAACTGATCGAAACGCTGCAGGCCGAGCTGCGCGAAGGCCCTTCGGCCTGGCTGGCCAAGGCGATCCGGCGTACCCGTGGCACGCCGGACCAGCAACGTTTCGAGGCCATGGCCGGCGAGGCCTGGGACGAATAGCCCGACACCCGCAATCGAGGACAGCGTTATGTATGCAGAAGAACAGCAGGCGGTCGTTCGCGACGACGACCCGGCCCTGCAGGACCCGGTGATCAAGCAGATGGTGGTGCAACTGCGCGCCATGGACAGCTACGGCACCTACGACACCTGGAGCGACGCGCGGGTGCTCGACCCGCTGGTGCTGACCCGCGAGCGGCGCCGGGCGATCCCCATCGTCGGCGATCCGGACGAGGTCACCCTGTCGCGGGTCAAGGCCTTCTACAACGCCCTGGCGCAGATGATCGAGCGCGAGACCGGGCTGCTCGCGGTACCGGTGATCAACATCACCCACGAGGGCTTCGGCCGCGCGCTGATCCTGGTCGGCAAGCTGGTGGCGCTGGACAAGACCCTGCGCGACGTCCACCGCTTCGGCTTCGAATCGCTCGAGGCGCTGTCGTTCGACGCGCAGAAGTTGCTGGGCAAGGCGACCGCGCTGGTCGCCGAGCACCGTGCGGTCGCCGAGTTGTAAGAGGAGGCGAGCCGATGACCGAAGAGGAACTCAAGGCGTTGAAGAAGGAAGTCAGCCAGAAGAAGCGCATCGCCACCGAATGGGCGTCGCAGATCCACGACCTGGTCGAGGACCGGCTGCTGATCGATTACCGGCAATTGCCGGAACTGGCGACGCAGGCACACCAGGCCTGCCTCGACTGGGTCGAGGCCAACGCCCGGCTGGAAGCTGCCGGCAACGCCTGACCGCCAATACAGAGCGGGCCCGAGCCCGCCGTATCCCTAACCGTAGGCCGCCGCCATGCCATTGGCGCGCAGGAGATGACAGATGGAAGCAGTGATAACCGGGCGTACGCGCGGTGGCGCCGAATGGGTGCCGCAGTTCGTCACCGCCGTCGATGCGCAGAGGTGCATCGGTTGCGGGCGTTGCTACAAGGTGTGCCCGCGCGACGTGTTCGAGCTGGTGGAGCGCTCCGGCATGGTGGACGAAGACGACGACCTCTACGACGAGGACGACGAGATAATGATCATGGCCATCGCCGACGGCCTCGACTGCATCGGCTGCAAGGCCTGTGCGGCGGTCTGCCCGAAACAATGCCATACCCATCAGGCGCTGGCCGGTTGAGGAGCTGCTGACATGCCAAGACCCGACTACCACATCTTCCTCTGCCTGCAGCGCCGCGCCGAGGGGCACCCGCGCGGCAGTTGCGCGGCGAAGGGCGGCGAAGCCCTGTTCGACGCCTTCTCCCAGGCCCTGATCCGGCGCAATCTGATCGGCCGCATCGCCTTGACCGGCACCGGCTGCCTGGGGCCCTGCCAGGCCGGCGCCAATGTGCTGATCTACCCGGGCGCATTGATGTACAGCTGGGTGGAGCCGGCGGACGCCGACGGCATCCTCACGCATCTGCTCGAAGGCGAGCCCTTCACCGACAAGCTCACCCCCGCGGAGCTCTGGTGAGGCATGGGTGAGGTGCTGTTGCTGGAGCCCGAACGGGCGTTCTTTTCCGACCGCACACCGACCGGGCTGCGCTACCTGCTGAACAGTGCGCGCGGCCTCGAGCATCCGGCGGCGGTCGAAGCCCTGCTACTGGAGGCCCGGCAGCGCTGGCGCGAGGAGCCGGACGCACATGTCGGCCTGTACAAGTTCTACATTCTCCAGGCCCGCTACGCGGAGGCCGAAGCCGCCGTATGGGAAGCCCTGCGGCGGGCCGCGGCCTGTGCCGGCTTCAGCCGCAACTACCGGCGCCTGCACCCTGCCAGCGCCGATTGGCAGACGCGCCGCGGTGCCGAGCGGCTGTATCTGTTCAGCCTCAAGGCGCTGGGCGTGATCCGCCTGCGCCGTGGCAAGGTGGACAACGCGCGGCGGGTGCTGGAGAAGCTGCTGCAGCTCGATCCGGGCAACGAGATCGGCGGCGAGGCGTTCCTGCAGATCGCCCGCGCCTTCGAGGAGGAAAACTGATGGCGCCATCGTTCGAAGCACGCCTGCAGGCGGCGCGGCCGCTGTTCGGCGAAATCCAGCGTGCGCTGCAGGATTGCCTGCAGCGTTCGGCCATCCGCCTGCAGCTGCCCGACGAGCGTGAACCGTCGCGCAGCGAAGTGCGGGTCGATCCGTTCGATCGCAGCGAATGCTTCTACAGCGAATGGCGCAGCGCCCAGGGCGATTTGCTCGGCAGCATGCAGATCAACGGTGACGGTCAGGTCTACGCCGAGTTCGACGTGCTGCTGGCGCATCCGCACAAGCCGGCCTGGATGGTGGAGGCCGTCGCCGCCTGGGGGGGGCCGGGGGCGCTGAAAAGCGAGTTGCGCCTGCTGCCGGCGCTCGATCATGAATGAGCTCTATGACTGGCTGCTGGCCAGCGCCGCGCAGGCGCGGACTGTCGAACATCTGTGCCTGGGGTTGAACTGGACGCTGGCCGAAGTCGACGGCGACCAGGGCTTCGCCTTCAGCCCGCGCCAGGTGCCGCGCACGCTCGGCTGGTCGGGCACGCTTGCCGGACAGGGCAACGCCGCGCTGCTGCCCTGGCTGCAGTCATGGAACAGCGCCGAAGCCGCGGTCGGCCTGGCTGTGCTCAACGCCAGCGTGAACACGGCGGCGGGTTGCCAGCGCGAGGCGCAGGCACTGCGCACGCAGGCACCGGGGCATCTGCAGGTGTTCGCACATTTCCGTTCACGGCTGGCGGGCCAGCGGGTCGTGGTGATCGGCCATTATCCCGGCCTCGAACGGCTCTGGCAGGACCAGCCCTACCAGTGCCTGGAGCGCCAGCAGCAGGAGGGCGACCTGCCCGATTGCGCCGTCGAGTACCTGCTGCCCGAGGCCGACTGGGTGTTCGTCAGCGCCAGCAGCATCGCCAACAAGACCTTGCCGCGCCTGCTCGAGCTGTCGCGCCAGGCACAAGTGGTGCTGATGGGGCCGAGCCTGCCCTGGCTGGACGGTTGGCGGCGCTTCGGCGTGGATTACCTGGCCGGGGTTCGCGTGGCCGACCCCGCCGGGGTGCGGCGGGTAGTGGCCGAAGGCGGCGGCACGCGGCTGTTCGCCGGGCCGGTGGAGTATGCCTTGATGACGCTCGGGAAATGATGGGGTCTCACGGCCGGCCGGGCTGGCGGATGCTGATCTGTCACAAGCACCCGGTCAGCGCGCGCCTGCATTTCCTCGTGCCGCAGCGCGGCGGGGTGGTCTTGCCGCAGCCCCTTCCGGCCCTCGCGGTATTCGCTGAACCGCCGATGCTGGGCGATCTGCTGGTCCATCCTGCGGGCGCTCTGCGCAGCCTGCAGCGCGAACTGGGGATCGAGAAACCGCTGGAGCTGGTGGCCGATTACCGGGTCGGCCCCGAAGTGTCGGGCGAGGTTCTGCCGGTATTCCTCGCCGCACTGGACGGGCACGATCGGTGCCGGGCGGCCATCGGAACCCACTGGATCGAACCGACGCAGAGCATCGGTATGCCCTGGCTGGACCGCGAACTGCTCAGGCGGGCCTATGAGGTGCAGATCGGGTGAAGCGCACACGCGTGGATGAGGGACTGCTGGCCGGGGCACGAAGCGGAGAAGCCCAGCGGGACGCCGGGCTTTCGGCTACCTCGGCATATCAGGCGCGCAGCAGCGCCTTGGCCATCTTCGGCGACAGCTGGGCTTCGCTGAACTGTGGCTCGTTCGGCGGATAGAGCAGGTCCTCGATGATGCTGTAGCCGTGTTCCTTGCCGAGGGCGATCACGTCGCGGACCTTTTCACAGGCTCTGAGTTTTTCGCCGAGCGCCGGGTCGTTCAGGGCTTGGTTCGAGAAGGCTTGGATTTCCTTGATGGACATAGGGTTCTCTCTGTTGCGATGACTGGAACCAGCGCCGAACGGCTGGCGAGGCATGCCATAGCAACATCGATGCCTGAGATCATTCCATTGAATATCAATGGTTTATGAGGTTTTGACGAGCCGCCGATTGTCGTATTGGCGACAATCGGACAACAGCCGGGCTCAACCCAGCAGGGCCACGGCCTTGATCTGGGCCCACAGCGGCAGCCCGGGAGCAATGCCCAACTGGTCGGCCGAGCGGCGAGTGATGCGCGCCAGCAGCGGCGTGCCGCCGGCATCCAGGCGCACCAGTACGTGGGCCGGGGTATCTGCCGCGGCCAGCGCTTCGACTCGCGCCGGCAGCAGATTGGTGATGCTGCTGCCCTCGGCACGGGTCAGCGCCAGGCTGACGTCGCGGGCATGCACGCGAAAGCGCAGGCGCTGGCCGAGCGCTTCCGACCGCTGCGCCACCAGCACCTCGCCGCCAGGGAAGGTCAGGCGGGTCAGGTGGTAGGCGTCGTCGTGTTCGGCCACGTGGGATTCGACCACCACGCCGGCGTCCTCGCCGAGGGCGGTGGGCAGGTCCAGTCGTGCAAGGGTTTCGCGCAGGCCGCCGGCGGCTACCGCCCGGCCCTGGTCGAGCAACACCACGTGATCGGCCAGCCGCGCCACTTCGTCCGGCGAATGGCTGACGTAGAGCACCGGAATGTCGAGTTCGTCGTGCAGGCGTTCCAGGTAGGGCAGGATTTCGTTCTTGCGCCTGAGGTCCAGCGCCGCCAGCGGTTCGTCCATCAGCAGCAGGCGCGGGCTGGTGAGCAGCGCGCGGGCGATGCCGACGCGCTGGCGCTCACCCCCGGACAGCGTACCCGGCAGGCGCTCCAGCAGGTGCTCGATGCCGAGCAGTTTCACCACATGGTCCCAGTCCACCCGGCGCTGGTCGGTCTTGACCCGGCGCAGGCCGTATTCCAGGTTGCGCCGTGCCGTGAGGTGTGGGAACAGGCTGGCTTCCTGGAACACATAACCCAGGGCGCGCTCGTGCGTCGGGACGAACAGCCCGCTCGCACTGTCCTGCCAGCGTTCGCCGTTGACTTCCAGGTACGCCTCGCCGGCGCGCTCCAGGCCGGCGACGCAGCGCAGGCAGGTGGTCTTGCCCGAGCCCGAATGGCCGAACAGCGCCGTCACGCCGCGGCCAGGCAGGGCGAGGTCGACGTCCAGTTCGAAGCCGGGCCAGGCCAGGCGGAAGCGGGCGTGGATCTGCCCGGCGGTTGGTGAGTCGTTCATGCACGAATCCCTTCAATTGAGGCCAGGCTTGAAACGGCGGCTGGAGTACAGCACCAGCAGCACGCAGAAGGAGAACGCCAGCATGCCACCGGCCAACCAGTGGGCCTGGGTATACTCCATGGCCTCGACGTGGTCGAAGATCTGTACCGAGACCGTGCGGGTGACACCGGGGATGTTGCCGCCGATCATCAACACCACGCCGAACTCGCCGACGGTATGGGCGAAGCCGAGGATCGAGGCGGTGACGAAGCCCGGCCGCGCCAGCGGCAGCACCACGCTGAAAAAGGTGTCCCAGGGACTGGCGCGCAGGGTGGCGGCTACTTCCAGCGGACGCTCACCGATGGCTTCGAAGGCGTTCTGCAGGGGTTGCACGACGAAGGGCATGGAGTAAAGCACCGAGCCCACCACCAGACCGGCGAAGGTAAAGGGCAGCAGACCGAGGCCGAGGCTCTGGGTCAGCTGGCCAACCAGGCCGTTAGGGCCCATGGCGGTGAGCAGATAGAAGCCCAGCACGGTCGGCGGCAACACCAGTGGCAGTGCCACCACTGCGCCGACCGGCCCCTTGAGCGGCGAATGAGTACGCGCCAGCCACCATGCCAGCGGCGTGCCGATCAGCAACAGCAGTGCGGTGGTGAGGCTGGCCAGCTTGAAGGTCAGCCAGATCGCTGCGAAATCGACGCTGTCGAGCATCATCGCGGTTCAGTCCAGCTCATAGCCGTAGGCGCGAATCAGCGCGGCGGCGGTATCGCCCCTGAGGTAGTCGAGCAGCGCCTGTGCCGCCGGGTTGCCCTCGCCATGGCGAAGCAGCAGGGCGTCCTGGCGGATCGCCGCGTGCTGGTCGGCCGGCACCACCCAGGCCGAGCCGCGGGCGATGCGGCCGTCCTCGGTCACCTGGGACAGCGCGACGAAGCCCAGCTCGGCATTGCCGCTGGCGACGAACTGGTGGGCCTGGGCAATGTTCTCGCCCTGCACGAAGCGTGGCTGCAGCCGTTCGCGCAGGCCCAGGCGGTCTAAGGTTTCCAGTGCCGCGGCGCCGTAGGGGGCGGTTTTGGGATTGGCCAGGGCCAGGTGACGGAAGTCGCCGTCGGCGAGGATGCGCCCCTGCGGATCGACATAACCCTCGCGCGCCGACCACAGCACCAGGCTGCCGATGGCATAGGTGAAGCGGCTACCGGAGACGCCGGAACCCTCGTCCTCGAGTCGTGCCGGTGTGCTGTCGTCGGCCGCCAGCAGGATGTCGAAGGGCGCGCCATTGTTGATTTGCGCGTAGAACTTGCCGGTGGCGCCGAAGGCCAGCACGGCGCGGTGGCCGGTGTCGCGGGCGAAGGCGGCGGCGATTTTCTGCATTGGCGCGGTGAAGTTGGCCGCCACGGCCACCTGCACGTCGTCGGCGATGGCGGTTAGTGGCAGGCAGAGCAGCAGGGCGGCGCAGAAACGGCGGACAGGATGCATGGCGACTCCTTTCAATCGACGGCGATGATGACGTGGGATGCCTTGATCAGCGCGGTGCAGGGCTGGCCCAGGGCCAGGCCGAGCTCTTCGGCGCTCTCGTTGGTGATCACGGCGCTTAGGGTTCGGTTGCCCGGCAGCAGCAGCTTTACCTCGCAGTTCACCGCGCCCGGCATCAGCGCGCTGATGGTGCCGGTGAGGCGATTGCGGGCGCTGATCCTCACGTCAGGATCGGGCGAGAGCAGCACGAAGCTGGCCTTGATCAGCGCCATGGCGGTATTGCCGGGCGCCAACTGCAGTTCGTCGATGCTGTCGTTGGTCAGCGTGGCGCTGATGCACAGGCCTGCGCCGATATCCAGGCGCACGCTGCCATTGACGGCACCCTTGTCGACTGCGGTGATGCGGCCGCGGAATTGATTGCGTGCGCTGGTCTTCATGGCGATGGCCCTCAGTAGCCGGTCGATGTCGTCGAAGCCTTCGATGCCCTCGGCGACCCGGGCGAGAAAGCGCTCGTATTCGGCCTGCATGCGGCGCCATACGTGGAGCATCTCGCGGCCGAAGTCGGTCAGGCGCGTGCCGCCGCCCTGAGCGCCGCCGGCAGAGCAGATCACCAACGGCCGCTCGGACAGGTTGTTCATGGCATCTACTGCATCCCAGGCGGCCTTGTAGCTCAGCTTGATGGCCTTGGCAGCGCGGCTGATGGAACCGGTGGCCTCGATCTGCTCCAGCAGGTCGATGCGCTTGCCGCCCAGATAGCCTTTCTCGCCCCGGTTGAACCAGAGCTGGCCGTCGATGCGCAGGGGTAGGTCCGCTTCGTTCATGTCGTTTCCTCGGGCTCCCGCTCTGGGCGGAGCAGGCAAGAATGCATCCAGTCCTGTTTTCTAAAATAAATCCATTGAAATCAAAAGGTTAATGCTTTTATGGGCGCCCCGTGAGCTGTCTGGAAGATGACATTGTGTGAATCGCTATATCGTTTTGTATATAGCGCTACAGAGGTATTCCGGCCAGCCCGAGAACTGCAGCCTGGTGTGTCGCAAAGCCGACATTGCGCCCCATGCGTACCGTTCGCGACAGCGGAAAGGCCGCGCGATGAATCTATATGTATTTGAAAAATAATTGTTTTTCAGCTTGGCAAGGCTGGGCATGGGCGTTGCAGAAGTACCTGTGCCGGGTGGCCAGATCGCCGCCACAGCCGAGGAGACATGCCGATGATTACCCTGACTGAAAGCGCCAAGAGTGCGATTAACCGCTTCATCAGCAACGCCGACAAACCCACCGCCGGCTTGCGCATCCGCGTCGAGGGCGGCGGCTGTGCGGGGCTGAAGTACAGCCTGAAGCTGGAAGAGCAAGGCCTCGACGGGGACCAGCAGGTCGACTGCGGCGCCTTCACCGTGCTGATCGACGACGCCAGCGCACCGCTGCTCGACGGTGTGACCATGGACTTCGTCGACAGCATGGAAGGCAGCGGCTTCACCTTCGTCAACCCGAACGCCCGCAGCGGTTGTAGCTGCGGCAAGTCCTTCGCCTGCTAAGCGCCATTCGAGGCGGCCGGCCACGACCGGCCACCCAGCATTCACCGGGAGATCAGCCGTCATGTGGGATTATTCGGAAAAGGTCAAAGAACACTTCTACAACCCGAAGAACGCCGGCGCCGTGGCCGAGGCCAATGCCGTCGGTGACGTCGGCTCGCTGAGCTGCGGCGATGCCCTGCGGCTGTCGCTGAAGGTCGATCCGGACACCGACGTGATTCTCGACGCCGGCTTCCAGACCTTCGGCTGCGGCTCGGCGATCGCATCGAGCTCGGCGCTGACCGAGATGGTCAAGGGGCTGACCGTCGACGAGGCGCTGAAGATCAGCAACCAGGACATCGCCGACTTCCTCGACGGCCTGCCGCCGGAGAAGATGCACTGCTCGGTGATGGGTCGCGAGGCCTTGCAGGCAGCGGTGGCCAACTACCGCGGCGAAACCCTCGAGGACGACCACGAGGAAGGCGCGCTAGTGTGCAAGTGCTTCGCCATCGACGAGGTGATGGTGCGCGAGACCATCCGTGCCAACCGGCTCTCCAGCGTCGAGGACGTGACCAACTACACCAAGGCCGGCGGCGGTTGCTCGTCCTGCCATGAAGGCATCGAGCGGTTGCTGGTCGAAGAGCTGGCCGCGCGCGGCGAGATCTTCGTTCCGGCCGGTACCGGCGCCAAGGCAGCGAAGAAGGCCAAGGCGCCGCTGGTGACCCTGGAAACCCCGCCGGTGGCTCCGCAGGCGGCGCCCACCGCGCCGCGCCTGACCACCCTGCAGCGCATCCGCCGCGTCGAACGCGTGCTCGAATCGATCCGCCCGACCCTGCAGCGCGACCACGGCGACGTCGAGTTGCTGGATGTCGAGGGCAAGAACATTTACGTCAAGCTGACCGGCGCCTGCACCGGCTGCCAGATGGCCAGCATGACGCTGTCCGGCATCCAGCAGCGGCTGATCGAGGAGCTCGGCGAGTTCGTCAAGGTGGTCCCGGTCAGCTCCCCGGCCCACAGCGCGATGGCGGAGGTGTGAGATGAGCGGCATCTATCTCGACAACAACGCGACCACCCGTGTCGATGACGAAGTGGTGCAGGCCATGCTGCCGTTCTTCACCGAGCAGTTCGGCAACCCTTCGTCGATGCACAGCTTCGGTAACCAGGTCGGCATGGCGCTGAAGAAGGCGCGGCAGAGCGTGCAGCGGCTGCTCGGTGCCGAGTACGACTCGGAAATCGTGTTCACCTCCTGCGGCACCGAGGCCGATTCCACCGCGATCCTCTCGGCGCTCAAGGCCCAGCCCGAGCGCAAGACGATCATCACCACGGTGGTCGAGCACCCGGCGATCCTCAGCCTGTGCGACTACCTGGCCGAGGACGGCTACACCGTGCACAAGCTCAAGGTGGACAAGAAGGGCCGCCTGAATCTGGACGAATATGCCGCGCTGCTCGACGATGACGTGGCCATCGTCTCGGTGATGTGGGCCAACAACGAGACCGGCACGCTGTTCCCGGTGGAGCAGATGGCGCAGATGGCCGACGACGCCGGGGTCATGTTCCATAGCGATGCGGTGCAGGCGGTCGGCAAGGTGCCGATGAACCTCAAGGGCAGCGCCATCCACATGCTCTCGCTGTCCGGCCACAAGCTGCATGCGCCCAAGGGCGTCGGGGTGCTCTACCTGCGCCGCGGCACGCGCTTCCGGCCGTTGCTGCGCGGTGGCCACCAGGAGCGCGGGCGCCGCGCCGGCACCGAGAACGCGGCCTCGATCATCGGCCTGGGGGTCGCCGCCGAGCGCGCGCTGGCCTTCATGGAACACGAGAACACCGAGGTCCGCCGCCTGCGCGACAAGCTCGAGGCCGGCATTCTCGCCGCCGTGCCCTACGCCTTCGTCACCGGCGATCCGGGCAATCGCCTGCCGAACACCGCCAACATCGCCTTCGAATACATCGAGGGCGAGGCCATCCTGCTGCTGCTGAACAAGGTCGGCATCGCCGCCTCCAGCGGTTCGGCATGCACCTCTGGGTCGCTTGAGCCGTCCCACGTTATGCGTGCGATGGACATTCCCTATACGGCGGCCCACGGCAGCGTGCGCTTCTCGCTGTCGCGCTACACCACCGAGGAGCAGATCGACTACGTGATCCGCGAGGTGCCGCCGATCATCGCCCAGTTGCGCAAGCTGTCGCCCTACTGGAGTGGCAACGGCCCGGCCGAGGCAGTGGGCGACTCGTTCGAACCGGTCTACGCCTGACCGCCGCTTGACCGCGGCCCCATCGCCGAGGAGGTTCAGCATGTCTATCGTGATCGACGACACCACCCTGCGTGACGGCGAACAGAGCGCCGGGGTCGCCTTCAGCGCCGAGGAGAAGCTCGCCATCGCCCGTGCTCTGGCACAGCTCGGCGTGCCGGAGCTGGAGATCGGCATTCCCAGCATGGGCGAGGAGGAGTGCGAGGTGATGCGCGCCATCGCCGGGCTGGCCCTGCCGGTGCGGCTTCTGGCCTGGTGCCGGTTGTGCGACGCTGACCTGCTGGCCGCCGGCGGCACCGGCGTCGGCATGGTCGACCTGTCGCTACCGGTCTCGGACCTGATGCTGCAGCACAAGCTTGGCCGCGACCGCGACTGGGCGTTGCGCGAGGCCGCGCGACTGGTGGGCGCTGCGCGCGACGCCGGCCTGGAGGTGTGCCTGGGCTGCGAGGACGCCTCGCGCGCCGATCCGGAGTTCATCGTCCGCGTGGCGGAAGTCGCCCAGGCCGCCGGTGCGCGACGGCTGCGCTTCGCCGATACGGTGGGAGTAATGGAGCCATTCGCGATGCACGCGCGCTTCCGCTTTCTCGCCGAGCGCCTGGATCTGGAGCTGGAAGTGCACGCCCACGACGACTTCGGCCTGGCCACAGCCAACACCCTGGCAGCCGTGCGCGGAGGTGCCACGCATATCAACACCACGGTCAACGGCCTCGGCGAGCGCGCCGGTAATGCCGCGCTGGAGGAATGCGCGCTGGCGCTCAAGCACCTCCACGGCATCGACTGCGGTATCGACGTGCGCGGCATTCCCTCGATCTCGGCGCTGGTGGAGCAGGCCTCCGGGCGCCAGGTGGCCTGGCAGAAGAGCGTGGTCGGCGCCGGGGTGTTCACCCACGAGGCGGGTATCCATGTCGACGGGCTGCTCAAGCACCGGCGCAACTACGAGGGGCTCAACCCCGACGAGCTCGGGCGCAGCCACAGCCTGGTGCTGGGCAAGCATTCCGGCGCGCACATGGTTGAGCTGAGCTACCGCGAGCTGGGTATCGAGCTGCAGCAGTGGCAGAGCCGCGCGCTGCTCGGCTGCATCCGCCGTTTTTCCACGCAGACCAAGCGCAGTCCTCAGAGCGCCGACCTGCAGGGTTTCTACCAGCAGCTGTGCGAACAGGGCCTGGCCCTGGCCGGAGGTGCCGCATGAGCCTGTACCGAGAATGCCGCGACGACGTCCGTTGCGTGTTCCAGCGCGACCCCGCGGCGCGCTCCACGCTGGAGGTGCTGACCACCTATCCGGGCGTGCACGCAATCATGCTCTACCGCTTCGCGCATCGCCTGTGGCGACGCGAGTGGCGCTATGCCGCGCGTCTGTTGAGTTTCGCCGGACGGCTGCTGAGCAACGTCGATATCCACCCCGGCGCCCGCATCGGTGCGCGCTTCTTCATTGACCATGGCGCTGGGGTGGTGATCGGCGAAACCGCCGAGATCGGCGACGACGTCACCCTCTATCACGGTGTGACCCTGGGCGGAACCAGCTGGCGCAAGGGCAAGCGCCACCCGACCCTGGGCGACGGCGTGCTGGTCGGCGCCGGGGCGAAGATCCTCGGGCCGATCAGCATCGGTGCTAATGCCCGGGTTGGCGCCAACTCAGTGGTGGTGCAGAACGTGCCGGACGGGTGCACGGTGGTCGGTATCCCCGGCAAGGTGGTGCGCCTGCGCGAGGCCGGCCGGCCCAACGTGTATGGCATCGATCTCGACCATTACCTGATTCCCGACCCGGTGGGCAAGGCCATCGCCTGTCTGCTGGAGCGCCTGGACAACCTAGAAAGGCAGGTCGAGCAGGGCGGCCTGGTCGCCGCCGGCAGCCAGCAGCGGCGCTACCAGGAATGCCAGCCGGACAACAGCCTGTGTGAAAACGATTGTCCGGCCATGGCCGGGCGCTGACGGAGCACGCCCATGGACCTGCAGAATTTCGACGGCGCCGGCCTGTATTTCGACGAGCCGCGCCAGCCGCGCGTCGCGGCGCTGCTGGACGAGGCGTCGGCGCAGTACGCCACCGGCACTGCGGAGCAGCCGCTGCTGGCGGCGCAGGCGCTGGCGCCGGGCGATCTCAGCGTGCTGGTCGGGCTCTATCGCTTCTACTTCTACCAGCATCGTCATGCCGATGCCCTGGCCATCGCCGCGCAGGTCCTGCAGGTGGTCGCGCCGCGCCTGGGGCTGCCCTGTGACTGGCGTGCGCTCGATACCGACTGCCTGGCACGCGTGGCGCCCGGCGCCATCGGCCTGCTGCGTTTTCATCTGCTGGCGCTCAAGGGCGCCGGTTACCTGAGCCTGCGCCTGGGCCTGTTCGGCGAGGGCAAGGCGATGCTGAGCAAGGTCGCCGAGCTCGATGCGGACAACCGCCTCGGCGCGCGCCTGCTGCTCGATGTTCTGGCGGCCAACAGCGCCGCCATTTTCACCTTTCCCCCTGCTGCCACCGTGGAGACACGCCCATGAGCGAACAAGCCGCCGAACCGAACCTGGACGGGCCCCTGGACGAGGCGCTGGAAGAGCTGGTATCCGCCGAGGATTTCCTGAACTTCTTCGGCGTGCCCTTCGTGCCGTCGGTGGTGCAGGTCAACCGCCTGCACATCATGCAGCGCTATCACGACTACCTGTGTCAGGCCGGCGATATCGAGCACCTGCAGGATGCCGTGCGGTACGCGGTGTATCGCAAGCTGCTGATACGTGCCTACGAGGATTTCGTCGCCTCCGATGCGCAGACCGAAAAGGTCTTCAAGGTCTTCCACATGCACGAGCCGCAGACGACCTTCGTGCCCATCGATCAACTGCTGGGCTGACCCGCGGGAGGTGAGCGCCATGAGTCTGCCGCTCTACGAATATGGCCAGGCCGTCAGGCTGATCCGCAACGTACGCAACGACGGCACCTACCCCGGCAAGGACACCGGCGCCCTGCTGATGCGCCGCGGCGCGGTGGGTTGCGTCTACGACGTCGGCACCTACCTGCAGGATCAGCTGATCTACCGCGTGCATTTCCTCGATCAGGGCTGCACGGTGGGCTGCCGCGAGGAGGAACTGATTCCCGCGTCGGACCCCTGGATACCCAACCTGTTCGAATTCCGCGACCAGGTGATCGCCACCCGCAGCCTTGCCGTACGCGGCGAAGTGGTAGTGCGGCAGGGCTGTACCGGCAGCATCGAGAAGGTGCTGCGTGACCTGCCCGGCGGCATTCAGTACCACGTGTATTTCGGCGACGGCCGGGTGCTGCAGGTGCCCGAGACGAGCCTGGCCTGGGCCGATGCGCGGGCGGGAGGCGAGCATGAGCATTGATCCGGTCGCCGGCGGCGCCCGCTACCAGCTGCTGAAGGTCGCCCACGAGCGTTTCGGCTGTGCCCCGGCCGCCCTCAGTTCGCAACAGCGTGAACAGGCCGAGCGCATCGTCGGTCGCCAGCTGCAGCTGGAGAACGCCGTGCTGCACAGCGCCGAGGCCTGCGGTGTGGTGATCCCGGACGAGCAGGTCGCCGATGCCTGGGCCGAGATCGCCGCCCGCTACGAGGACCCGCTCGCGCTGCACAAGGCGCTAGACGACAGTGGTCTGGACGAAGCCGGCCTGCGCCAGCTGCTGGCCCGCGAACTCAAGGTCGAAACGGTGCTGCAGCGTGTCTGCGCCGGGCTGCCGGAAATCACCGATACAGAGGTCAGCCTGTACTACTTCAATCATCCGGAGCGCTTCGTGCGGCCCGCCACGCGACTGGCGCGACAGATCCTGATTACCGTCAACGAGGATTTCCCGGAAAACAGCCGGACCAGCGCTTGGCGCCGCATCAACCTGATCGCCGAGCGCCTGCTGCGCAAGCCGCAGCGCTTCGCCGAGCAGGCGCTCAAGCATTCCGAGTGCCCTTCGGCGATGGAGGGCGGAAGCCTCGGCCTGATACGCCCCGGCGTGCTCTATCCGCAGCTGGAAGCCTGCCTGTTCGCCTTGCGCGCAGGCGAGATCGGCCCGGTGGTGGAGACGCCACTGGGCTTTCACCTGCTGTTCTGCGAGGAGATCCATCCGGCGGGCCATTTGTCGCTGCAGGAGGTCTTGCCGCACCTGCGCGAGAAGCTCCGCGCCCGTCAATACGAGCGGCACCAGCGCGCATGGCTGGCCGGTTTGCTGCAGTCCGCCCCAACCTCACCGGAGTCGCTGCCATGACTGATACCGACAAGCCCTGCTGTTCGTTCTGCGGCGCGGAAAAATCACCGACGGTACCCTTGATCGCGGGTAACGAAGGCCGGATCTGCGAGGCCTGCGTCAAGCTGGCCCATCAGGTGGTGACCAGCTGGGGGCAGCGGCGCCAGGCCCAGCAACTGGCGCCGCAACTGCTCACGCCGGCGGCCTACATGCAGCATCTGGACGAGTCGGTGATCGGCCAGGACGAGGCCAAGGAAACCCTGGCGGTGGCGGTCTACAACCACTACCTGCGCCTGCTCAACTGCACCCGCGAGCCGGTCTGCCAACTGGGCGGCACGGTCGAGCTGGAGAAGTCCAACATCCTCATGGCCGGCCCTTCGGGCACCGGCAAGACCCTGCTGGTGCGCACCCTGGCGCGCATCCTCGGCGTGCCCTTCGCCTCCGCCGATGCCACCACCCTGACCCAGGCCGGCTACGTCGGCGACGACGTTGACAGCATCATAGCCCGCCTGCTGGAAGCCGCCGGTGGCGATGTGCAGAAGGCGCAATGGGGCATCGTCTATATCGACGAGGTGGACAAGCTGGCACGGCGTGGCGGGGGCGGCACGGCGGTGCGCGACATCTCCGGCGAAGGCGTGCAGCAGGCGCTGCTCAAGCTGGTCGAGGGTAGCGAGGTGCGCATCGGCAAGGGGGGCCGGCGTGGCGAACACGGCGAGGAGCAGGTGGTGGACACCCGCAACATCCTGTTCATCGCCGGTGGCGCCTTTCCGGGCCTGGAAACCCTGGTCGGCAGCCGTGTGCATCCGCGTGGCAGCGCGATCGGCTTCCATGCGCGGCCGCAGCAGCAGGCACCGTCGATCAACGAGCTGCTGGCGGCGCTGCTGCCGGACGACCTCCATGAGTTCGGGCTGATCCCCGAGTTCATCGGTCGCTTCCCGATCATCACCTTCCTCCGCGAGTTGGACCACGCGACGCTGCTGCGCATCCTCAGCGAACCGCGCAATGCGCTGGTCAAGCAGTACCAGCAACTGTTCGCCTACCAGGGCGTGAAGCTGGAGTTCAGCGAGGCGGCGCTCGGCCACATAGCCGACCAGGCGCTGCTGCGCCGCACCGGCGCGCGCGGGCTGCGCGCGGTCATGGAGAGCGCGCTGCAGCGCACCATGTTCGAGATGCCGGCGCAGCCGCAGCTGCGCAGTTGCCTGCTCGACCTCGACGAGGAGGGCCGCGAACTGGTGGTGCTCAGGCAGTTCGACGAGTATGCCGAAGCGCAACCTGCCGACAGCCGGGCGGCCGCGGCGTCCTGGCAGCGTTCCCTGCTGGTGGTGGATGGCTAGTGTCGCATTGCCGACAGCGGCATGCCGCTGTCGGCGGCCGGTTTGTGTGGTTTGCGACAGGTAATGTTCATGAAAAGGCTTTGTTTTCATTGGCTTATAAGAATCCAGCGGCTGGCGTGTTTCCTGCTATGAGTCTTTTGCCGAGTGGGTATGTGGGCCCGCGGTGTTTCATTCATCCAAACAGCAATGAGGTGGCGTGATGGCCAGGATCGGACTTTTCTTCGGCAGCAACACGGGCAAGACGCGCAAGGTCGCCAAGATGATCAAGAAGCGCTTCGACGACGACACCCTGGCTGATCCGCTCAACGTCAACCGCACGAGCGCCGCAGACTTCGCCGGCTATTCGCACCTGATCCTCGGCACGCCGACCCTGGGCGAGGGCTTGCTGCCGGGGCTGAGCGCCGATTGCGAGAACGAAAGCTGGGAGGAATTCCTGCCGCAGATCGAGGGGCTGGATTTCACCGGCAAGACCGTGGCCATCTTCGGCCTCGGCGATCAGGTCGGCTACGCCGACGAGTTTCTCGATGCGATGGGCGAACTGCACGAATTCTTCAGCGAGCGCGGCGCCACCATGGTCGGCGAGTGGCCGACCACGGGCTACGAATTCACCCACTCCGAAGCGGTGGTGGACGGCAAGTTCGTCGGGCTGGCGCTGGACTTGGACAACCAGAGCAACCTCACCGAGGAGCGGCTGGGCGCCTGGTTGCGACAGATCGCTCCGGCCTTCGAACTGCCGCTGTGACCATGCGTTGAGCTTCGCTGCACGCCCGGCCCCGACCTACGCCTCGTAATCCGTAGGTTGGGTTGATACGCGCAGCATCGAAGCCCAACGCGCTCCGAAGCGCAGCTCGGCGGCGATCTGTGCGAACCGTTGCCCGGCGGCCGTGGGCGGAGTAGCGTGATCGCGAACCGAGGAAGGAGATTCGCCATGAAGCTTCTCACGCTCATTGCCCTGTCTGCGCTCGCCTTGCCGGTAATGCCGGCGGCGGCCAGCGAATGTCCGGCCGTGCTGCAGCACGAGATGCCGAAGCTGCGCTCCAAGGACAGCGTCGATCTGTGCCAGACCTTCCAGGGCAAGGCGTTGGTTGTGGTCAATACTGCCAGCCACTGCGGTTTCACCCCGCAATTCAAGGGCCTCGAGGCGCTCTATCAGCGCTACAAGGGCGACGGCTTGGAGGTGCTGGGCGTGCCATCGGACGACTTCTTCCAGGAGTCGGACGATGAAGCCGAGACAGCCGAGGTGTGCTACGTGAACTACGGCGTGACCTTCACCATGACCCAGACCCAGGCAGTGCGCGGGCGTGACGCCACGCCGCTGTTCCGCGAACTCGCGGAGCAGGCCGGACAGGCGCCGCGCTGGAACTTCTACAAGTACGTGGTCGATCGGCAGGGGCGCGTCGTCGCGCATTTTTCCAGCAAGGTAAAGCCGGATGATCCCCGCTTGATCGCGGCGGTGGAAAAGGCGCTGGCGAGGTAGAAACGAAAAAGCCCCGGAGAACCGGGGCTTTTTTGTAGCGCTTGGATCAGAAGCGGTAGCTGAGCGAGGCACCGAAACCGTGGGCGCTGTTCTCATAGTCCGCATAGTAGGTGCCGCGGGTCTGACTGTTCCGACGAACTTTGGTGTCTTCTTCCCACAGATAGGAATAGGCAAGGTCAACGGTGATGTCGTCCGTTGGGTTCCAGCCCAAGCCGAAGCTCACTGCGGTACGGTCACCAGTTGGAATACGAGGCGAACGATCGACGTTATTGGTGGGGCTCTGATCGAATGCTAGACCGGTACGGAGGGTCCATTCGCGGTTCAGCTTGTAGGCGGCGCCGAGCGCATAAGACCAAGTGTCACGCCAGTCTTGATCTTCGACAATAGGTGCGAGACTGCCCTGAAGCGGTGCTGGGATGCCTTCGTTTTCGATGATGATGGCTTCGAAGCGGCTCCAGCGCGTCCACATGGCGCCAGCGTAAAGAGTCCACTGATCGTTGAGCTCATGAGTCAACGATACGTCCACCGACTCAGGGGTATCGAGGTCAAGAGACGCATCGTACTTGCCGGTGGCGCCTGCAAAACCAGCGCCTGACAGCTTGGTATCACCTTCGAGTGTGTATTTGACTTTCGAATGGTAAGTAATCCCGGCGCGGGTCTGCGGGGAAAATTCGTAAAGCACGCCAGCGTTGAATCCAAGCGCCGTGTCGTCGCCCTTTACCTTGACACGGCCATCGGCAGTGCCTGGCGAGGTACGGTTAAGCGCTGCGCTCTCAAGTTGGCCGTCGATGCGGTTGATCGTCGGACCGAAGCCAATCGATAGCTGCTCATTGAAGCGATAGCTAACCGTTGGTTGCACGGTTACTACGCGTACTTCGCTGTAATCACCGTGGTAGCGGCCCTGGAAGCCGTTCTCGTAGTCGGTGATCATGCCGAACGGCACATAAAGGCCGACCCCGACGGCCCACTTTTCATCGATTGGCTTGACGTAGTAACCCATCGGCACGGCAGTAAACGGGACCATATCGCCGTCGTTGCTGCCATTCAGCGGCAGGCGCGCACCGCCGAGAGCGTCTATTTGCGGAGTCGCAGCGGAAGCGTTCTTGATCTTCGTCTTCGCATGGATCGCTGCCATGCCGAAGCTGACTTCTTCACGCTTGAGGCGGGACATGCCGGCCGGGTTGCCGAAGAGGGTGGTGGCGTCGTCGGCGGAAGATGAGCGGCCTGCGAAGGAGGTGCCCATGCCGCTGATGCTTTGCTCGTTGAGGGCGAAACCGGCTGCCATTGCCTGGCTGGACAAGGCGCCTACGGCTACCGCGAGTGCGGTCTTCAACCATGTTGTTTTCATTGTTGTACTACTCCGGGATAAAAGCGGGTCGGAACCTAGCAACTTTCTCGGACAGGTAGCAAGACAATGAATTGCAATTTTTCGTAAAGATGGCGACTAACGGTTGTGAAAACAAATGTAACTTCGGCAAAACTGCAGAGGCGTATTGTGACTCGTCAGCCACGCCGCGCCTGCTGGCGCCGCGTGGTGGTCGGACTCAGGCGCGAGGCCGCCGGGTGTCGGTGATCCACTCGCTCCAGGAGCCGGGAAAGAGCGTCACCAGCGGATAGCCAGCCAGACACAGGGCAAACAGGTTGTGGCAGGCGGTCACGCCGGAGCCACAGTAGGCGACGGTGCGCTGGGGTGGCTTGTTGCCCAGCAGCGGTTCGAAGCGCCTGCGCAGCTGTTCGACCGGGAGAAACCGGCCGTCGCCGCCGAGATTCTCGGCGAACGGAACGCAAGTGGCATTGGGGATATGCCCGGCGATCGGATCGATGGGTTCGACTTCGCCGAGAAAGCGGGGCAGCGCGCGGGCGTCGAGCAGCGCCAGTTGCGGATCGTCGAGGCGCTCCTGAAGCGCGGAGGCATCGATGATCAGGCTGCTGTCGGCGCGCCCGCTGAAGGTGCCTGGCTCACTATCGGGGATCGCTTCGTCCATCGGTAGACCGGCTTCGCGCCACGCCTTGAGGCCGCCATCGAGAAGGTAGATGCCGTCGCGTTTACCGAGCCAGAGCAGCAGCCACCATGCCCGTGCGGCAAAGGCACCGGGGCCGTCGTCGTACAGCACCACGTCGCTGTCGTCATCGAGGCCCCATTGGCGAAAGCGCGCTGCCAGCCGCTCCGGATCCGGCAGTGGGTGCCGGCCGGTGACCCCAGGGGTGACCGCGCCGGATAGGTCCTTCTCCAGGTCGGCGAACCGGGCGCCGGGAACATGGCCCTGGCGGTAGCTGCGCTCGCCGTAGGTGGAATCTTCCAGGGCGAAGCGGCAATCGAGAATGCGCAGCGCGGGATCGTCCAGGCGCCGGGCCAGTTGCTCGGCTGTGATGAGTTGTGCAAGTGGCATCGTACGCCTCCGGGGAAACATCGCTAAACACTACCAGCGTGCGCGCCGGCCATGAATGCCCGGCCGGTCGGATGCTCGATATATACTGCGCGCCTCGTTCGGCCGCGCGCCGGTCGTCAGCCGAAAAGGAGGCCGTGTGGCCATCGAAACTCAATGGGTCGTGGATGATGCACATCTGGCCCGCCTCTGCGCCGAATGGCGCCAACTGCCATTTGTGGCGGTGGACACCGAATTCATGAGGGTGGACACCTTTTATCCCATCGCCGGGCTGGTGCAGGTCGGTGACGGGCGGCGCGCCTATCTGATCGACCCGCTGGCGGTGCGCGATTGGCATCCGTTTGCCACACTGCTGGACGATGCTGCTGTGGTAAAGGTGCTGCATGCCTGCAGCGAGGACCTCGAAGTGCTGCTGCGCCTGACCGGCAGCCTGCCGCAGCCGCTGTTCGATACCCAGTTGGCCGCCGGCTACCTGAACATCGGCTTTTCCATGGGCTATTCGCGGCTGGTCCAGGCCGTGCTTGGCATCGAACTGCCCAAGGGCGAAACGCGCTCGGACTGGCTGCAGCGGCCGCTGAGCGAGATGCAGGTGCGCTACGCCGCCGAGGATGCGCAGCACCTGGCCGAACTCTACGAAGCGCTGCTGCCGAAGCTGTCGGACGACAAGCGAGCCTGGGTGCTGGAGGACGGTGCCGAGCTGGTCGCCAACCTGCAGCGCGAATCCGACCCGGAGGAGGCCTATCGAGAGGTCAAGCAGGCCTGGCGCCTCAAGCCTCAACAGCTGGCCGTGCTCAAGGTGCTGACCGCCTGGCGTGAGCGCCAGGCCCGAGCGCGCAACCAGCCGCGCAATCGCGTGTTGCGCGAGGCCAGTCTGTGGCCGCTGGCGCGTACCCAGCCGTGCGATCTGGTTACGCTGGCGCGCATCGATGAGATGCATCCGCGCACCGTACGCCAGGATGGTGAAGCCTTGCTGGCGATGATCCGCGAGGCTGCCGCGACGCCCGAACAGGATTGGCCGGCGGCGCTGCCGGAGCCGTTGCCGCTGGAAGTTTCCGGCGTGTTGAAGAAGTTGCGGGCGGTCGGCCAGCGCGAGGCGAAGGCGCTGGATATCGCGCCGGAGCTGATGCTGCGCAAGAAGACCCTGGAGGCACTGCTGAAAAGCGGTTACCCCGACGGCCCTTATCAACTGCCCGATTCGCTGCGCGGCTGGCGCCGCGAGCGGATGGGGCAGGCCCTGCTGGATGTTCTGGAAAAACGCTCATGAAACTCATCTGTTCCATTTACAAGAGCCCCCGCAAGGACGGCATGTACCTCTACGTCGACAAGCGCGATGCGCTCAAGCGCGTGCCCGAGGGCTTGCTCGCCGCATTCGGCGCGCCGCAGCTGGCATTCGAGCTGGTGCTCACCCCGGAGCGCCAGCTGGCGCGCGAGGACATCAACAAGGTGCTCGCCAACATCGAGGCGCAGGGCTATCACCTGCAGATGCCGCCGGCCGAGGACGAGTACATCGAGCACCTGCCCGAGGAACTGCTGCGCATGAACGATCCCATGTGAAGGTGCCCGGCCAGGCATGACCGGGGACAAGGTCGTGCCGGCGGATCGGACTATTCTGAAGTCGTCCGCACATGCATAGGGAGACGGCTCATGAAAACGCGTTCCTGGGTACTCGGTTCGATCCTTGCCGGTCTGGCGATGTCTGCCAGCGCGCAGCCGGCGCCGGCCTACGACAACGAAGCCTGGCAGCAGCACTGGCAGAAGATGCAGGAATATCGTCAGGCCTGGCAGGCCGCGAAGACGCCGGAAGAGCGGCAGAAGCTGCGGGACGAACACTGGCAGAGCATGCAGTCGACCATGGGCGCCATGGGAGGCTGCCCGATGGGCGGCCCGGGTGCCGGCATGGGCAAACAGGGCGGCAAGCCGATGCAGGGGGCAATGGGCGGCGGCCGCATGATGGCGGCACCGTCCAAGGAAATGCTCGACATGCGCATCCAGCACATGGAGCAGATGCTCGAGCAGATGCGCAGCCATCGCGACATGCTCGACAAGCAGTAATCCGCCGCGTGGCTGCCTGCCGCTCCGGCCGGCGGCCACGGCTCAGACCTTGATCCGCCTGCCGGCTATTGGCCGGATATCCTGCAGTGGCTAGACTTGCCGCTTTTTCCCGGTAGTGACAGAGAGATGGCGGCCAAAGTCGAACCCTTCTGGAAGCGCAAGACCCTCGCCGAGCTCGATTCGGCCGAGTGGGAGTCGCTATGCGACGGCTGCGGCCTCTGCTGCCTGCAGAAGCTCGAGGATGAGGAAGATGGCGCCGTGTACTACACGCGCATCGCCTGCCGCTTGCTCGATCTGAAGACCTGTCAATGCAGCGATTATCCCAATCGGCGCGCCAGCGTACCGGACTGCATTCAGCTCAATGCCCAGGACGCCGCACAGTTCAAGTGGCTTCCGCCCACCTGCGCCTACCGCCTGGTGGCCGAGCGCAAGGACCTGCCGCTCTGGCACCATCTGGTCTGTGGCGACCGCGAGGCGGTACACGTCGAGCGCATTTCCCAGGCCGGCAGGATGCTCGCCGAAGGCAGCGTTGCCGAGGAGCATTGGGAAGACCACCTGATTTTCCGTGCTGGTTGAATCTAAGCGCCGATTGCATCGTCTCAAGATCAGCACACCCCTCGCGTTATCCGATCCGTGGAGTTCTCTTCGATGCTTGCTCGACTGCTGTCGCTGTTCGCTCTCGTTCTTTTCATCGTCGGCCCGGCACAGGCGGCCAAACGGGTCGATCTTGACTATCACGTGCGCTTCCTCCCGGCGGAAGATCAGGCAGTGGTGCAGCTGATCCTGGAGAAGGGCGAGGCGGTCCGCAGCCTGCAGTTCAACCTGGGCGACGAGGGTTACTACAGCGACTTCCAGGCGGACGGCGAATGGCAGCAGGAGTCGCCGGCACTGGGCACCTGGCGACCTGCCCCCGGCAAGGCGACCCTGAGCTATCGCGTTCGCATCAGTCATCCCCGTGACAACGGGCGCTTCGATGCGCGGATGACGCCCGATTGGGCGCTGTTCCGCGGCGATGATCTGGTGCCGCCGGCGCGGCTGGATCAGGTCGATGGCGTGAGCTTGGTGTCACGCATCAGCTTCGAGCTGCCGGAAGGCTGGAAGAGCATCGAAACCGGCTGGCCGCGGATCGGCAAGAACCGCTTTCGCGTGGACAACCGCGAGCGTCTGTTCGATCGCCCGACCGGCTGGATGCTGGCCGGCAAACTGGGCACCCGTCGCGCCAAGCTTGGCGAAACCGAGGTCACCGTCGCAGCGCCGGTAGGCGAGGGCGTGCGGCGGATGGACATCCTGACCATGCTTACCTTCGTCTGGCCGCAGGTGCAGAGCGTCTTTCCCCGCGATCCGGCAAAGCTGCTGATTGTCGGCGCCGGCGATCCCATGTGGCGCGGTGGGCTCTCCGGACCAAACTCCCTGTACATGCATGCCGACCGCCCGCTGGTCAGCGAGAACGGCACAAGCTCGCTGGTGCATGAGCTGGTGCATGTGTTCAGCCGCATCAAGGACACCGATCGCAGCGACTGGATCAGCGAAGGGCTGGCCGAATACTACGCCATCGAAGTGGTGCGCCGTGCCGGAGGGATGAGCGAGGATCGTTATCAGGCAGTTCGGGAGCATCTGATCAAATGGAGTCGCAAGGTCGATAGCCTGCGCACCGAGCATTCCACCGGCCCGATTACTGCGCGCGCCGTGTTGCTGTTGCAGGATCTGGACAAGGAAATCCGCCAGCGCAGCAAGGGGCGGCATTCGCTGGACGATGTCGCGCGCGGCCTGATGCGCATGGATACCGTCAGCACGGACGACTTCATCACCATAACCGAAACGCTGCTCGGCGGCGGCTCGAAGGCGCTCAACACCCGACTGCTGCGCTGAGTCCGAATCGCCAGGGTCGGCCCGCCCCATGAGGAGACTTCTGTGACCATCATCGATCTTCGCAGCGACACCGTCACTCAGCCCTCCAGCGCAATGCGTGAAGTGATGTGCTGTGCTGCGACCGGTGATGACGTGTACAGCGAGGACCCGACGGTCAGCCTGCTCGAGAGCCGCCTCGCTGCGAGTCTGGGGCTTGCCGCAGGGCTCTTCGTTCCCTCGGGGACCATGAGCAATCTGCTGGGGCTGATGGCGCACTGCGAGCGGGGTGACGAGTACATCGTTGGCCAGCAGGCACACACCTACAAATACGAAGGCGGCGGAGCAGCGGTGCTGGGCTCGATTCAGCCGCAGCCGATCGAAATGGAGGCGGACGGGACGCTGGACCTTGCCCGCGTCGAAGCGGCGATCAAGCCGGACAACTTCCACTTCGCCCGTAGCCGTCTGCTGACGCTGGAAAACACCACGCAGGGCAAGGTGCTGCCGCTGGACTATCTTGCCGCGGCTCGCGACCTCACACGCCGGCGCGGCCTGGCGCTGCATCTGGATGGTGCCCGGCTGTTCAATGCGGCGGTAAGGCTCGGTTGCGATGCCCAAGAGATCACCCGGAATTTCGATACGGTTTCGGTGTGTCTTTCCAAGGGGCTCGGTGCGCCGGTGGGGTCGGTGCTCTGCGGTGGCGAGGCATTCATTGGCAAGGCGCGGCGCCTGCGCAAGATGGTCGGCGGAGGCATGCGCCAGGCTGGCGTGCTCGCCGCCGCCGGGCTCTACGCGCTGGAGCACAACGTCGCTCGGCTCGCCGAGGATCATCGTCGAGCCCAGTGGCTCGGAAAGGAGCTGGCCGCGCTTGGCTTCGCGGTCGAGCCCGTGCAAACCAACATGGTTTATGTGACGGTGGGTGACAGGGCTTCGGCATTGGCGGAGTTCTGTTCGACGCGTGGCATCCGGCTGACCCCTTCGGCACGGCTGCGTCTGGTGACCCATCTCGACGTGCACGACGAGCACCTGCCGATGGTGGTACGTGCCTTCGCCGAATTCGCCGGGAACATGAGCGGCAATTGACGTCGAATTGCTTGATTCAATCGCCTTTATCCCCTATACCCGGCGCGCAGGCCCGATATAATGCGGCCCTTTGCCGGCTATCCGTTGGATAGTTGCGAACCGGCTTTCGGTGGTCCCGCCTCGCCGTGTCGTTTTGCAGCCGTTCGGCCGCAGTCCTCTGGAAGAAATCTATGAAAAGCGCAGAAATCCGTGAAGCCTTCCTCCGCTTCTTCGAAGAGAAGGGCCACACTCGCGTGGCCTCCAGTTCGCTGATTCCGGCGAACGACCCGACCCTGCTGTTCACCAACGCCGGCATGAACCAGTTCAAGGACTGCTTCCTCGGCCTGGAGAAGCGCGCCTATACCCGTGCCACCACCAGCCAGAAGTGCGTACGTGCCGGCGGCAAGCACAACGACCTGGAAAACGTCGGCTACACCGCGCGTCACCACACCTTCTTCGAGATGCTCGGCAATTTCAGCTTCGGCGATTATTTCAAGCGCGACGCGATTCACTACGCCTGGGAGTTTCTGACCAGCGACAAGTGGCTGAACCTGCCCAAGGAGAAACTCTGGGTCACGGTCTATGCCACCGATGACGAGGCCTACGACATCTGGACCAAGGAAGTCGGCGTTCCGGCCGAGCGCATGGTGCGCATCGGTGACAACAAGGGCGCGCCCTACGCTTCGGACAACTTCTGGGCGATGGGCGATACCGGCCCTTGCGGTCCCTGCACCGAGATCTTCTTCGACCACGGCGAACACATCTGGGGCGGCCCGCCCGGTTCGCCAGAGGAAGACGGCGACCGCTACATCGAGATCTGGAACAACGTGTTCATGCAGTTCAACCGCACCGCGGACGGTGTGCTGCACCCGTTGCCGGCACCGAGCGTCGACACCGGCATGGGCCTGGAGCGCATCAGCGCCGTGCTCCAGCACGTCAATTCGAACTATGAAATCGACCTGTTCCAGAGCCTGCTGAACGCGGCGGCGGACGCCATCGGCTGCGCCAACGAAGGCCAGGCTTCGCTGAAGGTCGTTGCCGACCATATCCGTTCCTGCGGCTTCCTCATCGCCGATGGCGTGACGCCGTCCAACGAGGGCCGTGGCTACGTGCTGCGCCGCATCATTCGCCGCGCCTGCCGCCATGGCAACAAGCTCGGCGCCAAGGGCAGCTTCTTCCATCGCATCGTCGCCGCGCTGGTAGCGGAGATGGGCGACGCCTTCCCCGAACTCAAGCAACAGCAGGCGCATATCGAGCGCGTGCTGAAGAATGAGGAAGAGCAATTCGCCAAGACCCTGGAGCAGGGGCTGAAGATCCTGGAGCAGGATCTGGCCGGGCTTGCCGGTAGCGTCATCCCCGGCGAGGTGGTGTTCAAGCTGTACGACACTTACGGCTTCCCGGTCGATCTGACCGGTGACATCGCGCGCGAGCGTAATCTGACTCTGGATGAAGAGGGCTTCGAGCGCGAGATGCAGGCCCAGCGCGACCGTGCCCGCTCGGCGAGCGCCTTCGGCATGGACTACAACAGCCTGGTCAAGGTGGAAGGCGAGACGCGCTTCATCGGTTACCAGGGCACGTCGGGCAGCGGCAAGGTTCTGGCGCTGTTCAAGCAAGGCATGCTGGTCGATAGTCTGAGCGCTGGCGAGGAGGGCGTCGTGGTGCTCGATCAGACGCCGTTCTACGCCGAGTCCGGCGGGCAGATCGGTGACTGCGGCTACCTCGAGGCACAGGGTCTGCGCTTCGATGTGCGCGACACCAGCAAGGCTGGTGGCGCATTCCTGCATCACGGAATCGTCGACAGCGGCACGCTGACCACCGGCGCGCAGGTCGAGGCGACGGTCGACGCTTCAGTGCGCCAGGCTACGGCGCTCAACCACTCGGCGACCCACCTGCTGCATGCTGCGTTGCGTGAAATTCTCGGTGAGCACGTGAGCCAGAAGGGCTCCTTGGTGGACAGTCAGCGCCTGCGCTTCGACTTCAGCCACTTCGAAGCGATCAAACCGGAGCAGCTCCGCGCACTGGAGGATCGCGTCAATGCCGAGATCCGCCGCAATTCGGCGGTGGAGATCGAGGAAACCGATATCGATACCGCCAAGGCCAAGGGCGCAATGGCGCTGTTCGGCGAGAAGTATGGCGACACCGTTCGGGTGCTGACCATGGGTGGCGGTTTTTCCGTCGAGCTGTGCGGTGGTACCCACGTGAACCGCACCGGCGACATCGGCCTGTTCAAGATCACCAGCGAAGGCGGCGTGGCCGCTGGCGTGCGGCGGATCGAAGCGGTAACTGGCGCACCGGCGCTGGCCTACCTCAATGACGCCGAGGAACAGCTGAAGGAGGCGGCCAGCCTGGTCAAGGGCAGCCGCGAGAATCTGTTGGACAAGCTCGGTGGCCTCCTGGAGCGCAACCGTCAGCTGGAAAAGGAGCTCGAGCAGCTCAAGGCCAAGGCCGCCAGCGCTGCAGGTAATGACCTGGCGGCATCGGCGGTTGAGGTGAACGGCATCCGCGTGCTGGCGGCACGTCAGGATGGGCTCGACGGCAAGGCGTTGCTGGCGCTGGTCGACCAGCTGAAGAACAAATTGGGCAGTGCGGTCATTCTGCTGGGCGGGGTTCAGGACGATAAGGTCGTCCTGGTTGCCGGCGTGACGCAGGACCTGACCTCGCGCCTGAAGGCCGGGGATCTGATGAGGCAGGCCGCTGCCGCGGTAGGCGGCAAGGGCGGTGGTCGCCCGGATATGGCCCAGGGCGGCGGTACCGATGCCGCCAAGCTGGACGAGGCGTTGGCCTTGGCCCTGCCGTTTGCTCAGCAGGCACTTTGATTAAGTTGCCGGAGGCGCCTCCGGCATCTGCAGGTTGTTTGTTTAATGAATGCCCTTTGCGGGCTCTAGGCGGCTAACAATGGCTTTGATCGTACAGAAGTTTGGGGGCACCTCGGTCGGCACCGTCGAGCGAATCGAGCAGGTGGCCGAAAAGGTCAAGAAATTCCGCGACGGTGGCGATGACATTGTCGTGGTCGTCTCGGCAATGAGCGGCGAAACCAACCGTCTGATCGATCTGGCCAAGCAGATCAGCGAGCAGCCGGTTCCGCGCGAGCTGGACGTCATGGTGTCCACGGGCGAGCAGGTGACGATCGCCCTGCTGGCCATGGCGCTGATCAAGCGCGGCGTTCCGGCGGTGTCCTACACTGGCAATCAGGTCCGTATCCTCACCGATAGCGCCCACACGAAGGCGCGCATCCTGCAGATCGATGCGCAGCGCATCCAGCGCGACATCAAGGCGGGGCGTGTCGTCGTTGTGGCTGGCTTCCAGGGTGTGGACGAGAAGGGCAACATCACCACGCTGGGGCGCGGTGGCTCCGACACCACCGGCGTGGCGTTGGCGGCGGCGTTGAAGGCCGATGAATGTCAGATCTACACCGATGTGGATGGCGTCTATACCACCGACCCGCGCGTCGTTGCCAAGGCCCAGCGTCTGGACAAGATCACCTTCGAGGAAATGCTGGAAATGGCCAGTCTTGGCTCCAAGGTGCTGCAAATCCGCGCGGTTGAGTTCGCCGGCAAGTACAGTGTCCCGCTGCGTGTACTGCACAGCTTTCAGGAGGGTCCGGGTACCCTCATTACCCTTGATGAAGAGGAATCCATGGAACAGCCCATCATTTCCGGCATCGCCTTCAATCGTGACGAGGCCAAGCTGACCATCCGTGGGGTGCCGGACACGCCCGGCGTAGCGTTCAAGATTCTCGGGCCGATCAGCGCCGCGAATGTGGAAGTGGACATGATCGTGCAGAACGTCGCGCACGATAACACCACCGATTTCACGTTCACCGTGCACCGCAACGACTACAACAATGCGCTTCAGGTGCTGCAAGGGATTGCCGCCGAGATGGGCGCCCGGGAAGTCATCGGTGACACCAACATCGCCAAGGTGTCTATCGTCGGCGTCGGTATGCGTTCGCACGCGGGCGTCGCCAGCCGGATGTTCGAGGCGCTGGCCAAGGAAAACATCAATATTCAGATGATTTCGACGTCCGAAATCAAAGTTTCGGTTGTCATTGAAGAGAAGTATCTGGAACTTGCAGTACGTGCGTTGCACACCGCATTTGAGTTGGATGCGCCGGCTGGCAATACTGCGGAGTGATTCGCAGAAGGCGCGCTAGTCCGCGCCTTCTGTCGTATTGGGCCGTGCTAAAAGGAACTTTAGGCTCCCGAGCGCGGGTCAATACCTGGTGAAAGGCTCTAGCTTCATGTTTTACGGGACATTTTCCGTATTTATCTTTGCAGACTGTTTACTGAACTGAATCCGTTTAAGGAGAAAGGAATGCTGATTCTGACTCGCCGGGTAGGAGAAACCCTGATGGTGGGTGACGATGTGACTGTCACTGTGTTGGGTGTGAAAGGAAACCAGGTACGTATCGGCGTCAATGCGCCCAAGGAGGTGGCGGTGCATCGCGAGGAGATTTACCAGCGGATCCAGAAAGAGAAGGATCAGGAACCAAGCCACTAATTTTTCTGTAATTTTTGGCTTTGCAAACGGGGTAAAGATGGGTATGATGCGCCCCGTGTTGCGGAGAGGTGGCCGAGTGGCCGAAGGCGCTCCCCTGCTAAGGGAGTACACCTCAAAAGGGTGTCGGGGGTTCGAATCCCCCCTTCTCCGCCATTTTGCGTTCTAGGGTTTTTGATTCTTGCGTCAGCCTGCTTTCAGATGGAAAGCGCCACGGCAAAGTGCTTGACCATCATTGTTTACTCCCTATAATGCGCACGCTCAGCGCACTCATAGCTCAGCTGGATAGAGTACTCGGCTACGAACCGAGCGGTCGGAGGTTCGAATCCTCCTGAGTGCGCCATATTCGAATGACTGGCATCTTGCGAGTCGCTCGGGCAACCAGCAGTGATCTGGTTTATCAAGCACTTACGCACTCATAGCTCAGCTGGATAGAGTACTCGGCTACGAACCGAGCGGTCGGAGGTTCGAATCCTCCTGAGTGCGCCAATCAAGAGAAGGGCCTGCAGCGATGCAGGCCCTTTTTCGTTTTGGCGAGCTAGCGCTTGCCCAGCACGCAGCCGTGTTCATCGAAGCTGACCGTGCGCACCTGCCCCTTGCCGTCCCGAAAGCGCAGGCGGTCTCTGCCGTTGGTGCTTGTGGTGCTTTCCGGTCGGCCCAGCGCGCTTTCCACGTCGCTGCGTGTCATCCCCGCACGAATGCTCTTGCTGATGATCGCGCTGCGCCGCTCGCTGCCGGTCACCCTGTTGCCGCACCCGTCGTCTTTCTCGGCAACTACCGCTACGTCGTTGCCGACCTTGCGCCCGTGATTCGTACTGCTGGCAGTCGTGGCCATGCGCACGGTCTCGTCGGAGCTGGGCTTCGGGTTAACCGCCTGTTGTCGCTCGCTGCTCTGGTCCGTGGGGCAGCCCTGCTGGCTGAAAGTGACGTGCCCCGCGGTATCGACGCAGCGAAACACGCTTGCGGAAAACGCCGGATTCGCCAGCAAAAGCAGGCCGGTGCAGATCACCCACATTTTCATTGTCGTCCTCCTTGACTGAACAAGCGCCTTGCAGGCTACTCAATAAAAGCTGTCCGTACATCCGTGTCTCATTGCGCCGTGAAGGCGTCGACAGAAAAGTCGGCGTCCATGCTGCTGACGTGTCTGTGTGCAAGTTGCCCGAAAGGGCTGTACTTGAGCACGTCCGGCGCGCCGCGGCGATGGTATGATTGCCGCATCTGCCCCTATGGGTCTGTGGAACAACCTTTCCTTATGGACTTACCCAGTAGCCATTCAAGTTTCCCGCTTGCCAATCACGTGAAGATTGATTGATTCCCCCGGCGCGCTCCCGGCCGGGGGTGGAGTGTGCCATGACAGAAGTAGAAGCAAAAAAGCCACAAGAGACCTTGCAGGACCGCCTGGCGCAGGTGGTCGAACTGCTGCAACGCCATCGCCTCGGTGAGGATGGCGAATACCGGCAGGACAATCTGCAGGTCGAGCCCGCCGAGAATTATGATCAGGGGCAGATCCTTGCCGAGCTGCAACGCAAGCTCGACGAGCTGCACCCTGCGGACGTCGCCCACATCCTGGAAGCATTGCCGCTCGAAGAGCGCCTGACCGTCTGGCAGCTGGTCAAGGCCGAGCGCGATGGCGACATTCTGCTAGAGGTCTCCGATGCGGTGCGGGAGACGCTGATCGCCGACATGGACGATCACGAACTGCTCGCCGCGGCCAAGGAGATGGACGCCGACGAGCTGGCCGACCTGGCCCCTGAACTGCCCCGTGATGTCGTTCATGAGCTGATGGAGAGCCTGGACGCCCAGCAGCGCGAGCGTGTGCGCTCGGCTTTGTCATACGAGGAGGATCAGGTTGGCGCGCTGATGGACTTCGAGATGGTGACCATCCGCGAAGATGTCAGCCTGGAAGTCGTGCTGCGCTACCTGCGGCGGCTCAAGGAGCTGCCCGGCCACACCGACAAGCTGTTCGTGGTCGATTACGACGGTGTGCTCAAGGGGGTGCTGCCGATCAAGCGGCTCCTGGTCAACGATCCGGACAAGCAGGTCGCCGAGGTAATGGCCAGCGACCCGGTCACCTTCCATCCTGACGAAGACGCCTACGAGGCGGCTCAGGCGTTCGAGCGCTACGACCTGGTTTCGACACCGGTCGTCGACAAGGGAGGCAAGCTGATCGGGCGCCTGACCATCGACGAGATGGTCGACCTGATCCGCGAGGAGAGCGAAAGCGAAGTCCTCAACATGGCCGGTCTGCGCGAGGAGGAAGATATCTTCGCTTCGGTCTGGAAGTCCGTGCGCAACCGTTGGGCCTGGCTGGCGGTCAACCTGGTCACTGCATTCGTCGCTTCGCGAGTGATCGGCCTGTTCGATGGCTCGATCGAGAAGCTGGTGGCGCTGGCTGCGCTGATGCCAATTGTCGCAGGCATCGGCGGCAACTCCGGCAACCAGACGATCACCATGATCGTACGCGCCATGGCGCTGGATCAGGTGGGCACTGGGAACACCGTGCGCCTGTTGCGCAAGGAGGTCGGGGTCGGTCTGGTCAATGGTCTGGTGTGGGGTGGCGTGATAGGCGCCGTGGCCTGGTGGCTTTATGGTAGCTGGTCTCTGGGCGTCGTGATGACAGCTGCGATGACCTTGAATCTGCTGCTCGCGGCGCTGATGGGCGTGCTGATTCCGATGACGCTGGCGCGACTGGGGCGCGATCCGGCGATGGGGGCCAGCGTGATGATCACGGCCATGACCGACAGTGGCGGTTTCTTCATTTTCCTCGGATTGGCGACAATTTTTCTGCTGTAGCGGCGCTTTTCGCGTCGTGTTGGGGTTTGCCTTGTTTCGTTGTTTCGGGCTAAGGTTCGGCCGTTTCGCGTGTCGCGGAACGTGTCCGAACTAACGCAGCGAATAACAAGCAGCTTGAGCTGCTGACAAGGGAACTCCCGATGACCCCCAGCCAACTCCTGCTCGAAGGCGTCGAACTCATGCTATTCGGCATCGGTTTCGTCTTCGCATTCCTCGTTCTGTTGATCCTTTGCATTCGCCTGATGTCGTATCTGACCGGTCGCTTCGTAAGTGCTCCGGCGCCTCAGGCTGCGCCTGCACCGCATGCCGGTGCTGAAACAGACGCGGACATTCTTGCAGCCATCCAGGCCGCGATTCATCAACACCGCGCGCGCCGCGGTTGACTCTGGAAAGGGAGTTCCTTCCATGACAGTTGCTAAAAAGCCGCTTGGTATCACCGATGTGGTGCTGCGTGATGCCCATCAGTCCATTCTGGCCACCCGCGTCCGGCTAGAGGACATGTTGCCGATAGCCGCCAAGCTCGATCAGGTCGGGTTCTGGTCGGTTGAGAGCTGGGGTGGAGCAACGTTCGATGCCTGTATCCGCTACCTCGGCGAGGATCCGTGGGAGCGCATCCGTGAGTTGAAGAAAGCCATGCCCAACACGCGCCAGCAAATGCTGTTGCGTGGGCAGAACCTGCTGGGCTATCGCCACTATGCCGACGATGTGGTGGAGAAGTTTGTCGAGCGCGCTGCGGTCAACGGCGTCGACGTGTTCCGCGTGTTCGATGCGATGAACGATCCACGTAATCTGAAAACGGCACTGCGTGCGGTGAAGCAGCACGGCAAGCACGCCCAGGGCACCATTTCCTACACCACCAGCCCGGTGCACACCCTGGAGATGTGGGTCGATCTGGCGAAGCAGATCGAAGATATGGGCGCCGACTCCGTGGCGATCAAGGACATGGCCGGCATCCTCACCCCCTATACGGCGTTCGAACTGGTCTCGCGCCTGAAGGCCAGCCTGGCCATCCCGATCCATATGCAGTGCCACGCCACTGCCGGCTTGTCCTCGGTGGCTATTCTCAAGGCGGTGGAAGCCGGTATCGACAATGTCGACACTGCCATCTCCTCGCTGTCAATGACTTATGGTCATTCGCCGACCGAGTCGGTGGTGGCCATGTTCCAAGGTACCGAGCGCGACACCGGGCTGGACCTGGAGCTGCTGGAAGAGATTGCCGCCTACTTTCGAGAGGTGCGCAAGAAATACGCGAAGTTCGAGGGCAACCTCAAAGGCGTCGATTCGCGCATCCTGGTCGCCCAGGTGCCGGGCGGCATGCTCACCAACATGGAAAGCCAGCTCAAGGAGCAGGGCGCCCAGGACAAGTTCGATCAGGTGCTGGCTGAGATTCCGCGCGTGCGCGAGGATCTGGGCTTCATCCCGCTGGTAACCCCGACCTCGCAGATCGTTGGCACCCAGGCGGTGATCAACGTGCTCACCGGTGAGCGCTACAAGTCCATCACCAAGGAAACTGCCGGTGTACTCAAGGGCGAGTACGGCGCAGCGCCTGCTCCTTTCAACGCCGAATTGCAGGCACGCGTGCTCGACGGCGCAGAGGTCATCACTTGCCGTCCCGCCGATCTTTTGCAGCCGGAGATGCAGCGTTTGACGGCCGAGCTCGAAGGGTTGGCCCGCGAGAAAAACATCAAGCTGGCCGAGGATGCCATCGATGATGTCCTGACCTATGCATTGTTCCCGCAGATTGGTCTTAAGTTCCTCGAGAATCGCGGCAATCCCTCGGCGTTCGAGCCGGCACCCACCGGCAGCGAGCTGCCGGCGCGCGAGCCGGGCAAGCCCGAGGTGTACACCGTCGAGGTCAATGGCAAGTCGTTCGTAGTGCAGGTCAACGAGGGGGGCGACATCGAAGGCATCAAGCCGCTCGGTGCGGATCCTGCGACCAGCGCCGCCAGTGCCGGTTCGACTGCAGCAGCCGTTCCGTCTGGTGGCGAGCCGCAGGCAGCACCGCTGGCCGGCAACATATTCAAGGTATTGGTGCAGCCTGGGCAGCTCGTTCAGGAGGGTGACCTGGTGGTGATTCTCGAGGCCATGAAAATGGAAACCGAGATCCGTGCGTTCAAGGCCGGTACCGTTGCCTCGGTCAACGTCAAGGTTGGCGACGCGGTTTCGGTCGGCGACAGCTTGTTGAGCATCGCTTAAGGGGAGTCGCATGGATAAGTTGCTCAAGCTGTGGCAGGGAACCGGTCTTTATCACCTCGAGCCCGGGCAGGCGCTGATGATCCTCGTCTGCCTGGGGCTGATCTATTTGGCGATCCGCAAGGGTTTTGAGCCGCTGTTGCTGATTCCGATCGGTTTCGGCGGCATCCTGGCGAACATCCCGGTGGCGAACATGGGTGAGGGAGCTGGCATCCTGCACCTGTTCTATGAGGTCGGCCTGCCGACCAGCGTGTTTCCGTTGCTGATCTTCATGGGTGTCGGAGCAATGACCGATTTCGGTCCGATGCTGGCCAATCCGAAGACGCTGTTGCTCGGGGCGGCAGCCCAGTTCGGTATCTTCGCCACCCTGCTCGGTGCGCTGGCGCTGACTGCGCTGGGAATCCCGGGAATGGAGTTCACGCTGCGTGAGGCGGCCTCCATCGCGATCATCGGCGGTGCGGACGGCCCGACGTCGATCTTCGTGACCTCCAAGCTTGCGCCTGAACTGTTGGGGCCGATTGCCGTGGCGGCTTATTCCTACATGGCGCTGGTTCCGCTGATACAACCTCCGATCATGCGTGCGCTGACCACCAAGGAAGAGCGTGCCATCGTCATGATGCAGCTGCGCCATGTCAGCCAGGCGGAGAAAATCGTTTTTCCGTTGGTCCTCTGCATTCTGGTTGGCTTGTTGCTGCCGGATGCGGCGCCCCTGGTGGGCATGTTCGCTTTCGGCAACCTGCTGCGCGAATGCGGCGTTGTGGATCGTCTGGCCGATACGTCGCGCAACGCGCTGATCAATATCGTCACCATTGCGCTGGGCCTGACGGTGGGTTCGAAGCTGTCGTCCGAAGCGTTTCTGCAAATGAAGACGCTGGGGATTCTGGTCTTGGGGATGGTGGCCTTCTGTGGCGGTACGGCGGCGGGCATTTTCATGGCCAAGGTGATGAATCGCTTCAGCCAGAACAAAATCAACCCGCTCATCGGTTCCGCCGGTGTTTCGGCCGTGCCGATGGCGGCGCGCGTTTCGAATAAGGTTGGTCTGGAGGCTAATCCGCAGAACTTCCTGTTGATGCATGCCATGGGGCCAAACGTGGCGGGCGTCATTGGCTCTGCGGTAGCCGCAGGCGTGCTCCTCAACTTCGTCGGCTAGCGCCGCATGTCCTGTGTTCCTCAGGCGGCCTCTTTCTGAGGTGCGTCTGAGGTGACCTTGTTCACCTCTTTCCCTTCCGATCAAGCAGTCGAATGGTCAGTGTCCGCCCGATGCGCGGTCGCTGATGGCGGCTCCTGCGTCAGTGCTTTTTCATCGGGCATTGCCATCATGCAAGCGGTGGCTTCGTGCCAAGCGGCTTGGTTGGCTGGGGAGGCAGGCAGATAGAAGGGGTGCGGCGGGGGGGGGAGGGGAGGGTGCTGGCCAGGTGAGGCCGTGGATGCATGGACAGGGGCCTGTCACGCCCCTGTCCAGTTGCTGTCAGTCTTCCTTGGCGAGCTCGGTATCCTGAGCGATCAGCGCGATCAAGGCATTCTGCTGTCGGTGAGCCAGCTGACGGAAACGCTGGAGCAGCTCTCGTTCATGCAGTGACAGCTCAGGACTGTCCAAACGCATGCTCAGATCGTCGTCCAGAGCGCCTTCCTGCAGCAGGCTTTGCTCCAAGCGGGCGATGATTTCCGAGTTCATGCTGCGGTGATGATTACGCGCTACCTCAGCTATGCGTTCGCGCATGCCATCGGGAAGCCGAACCACGAATTTGTCAGCCGTGCGGCTGGAATAAACTGCCTGTTTCATAGGGCGCATAATTAACCGGTTAGTCAGGTGGGCGTGCTGGCGTATTGCCGGGGTAGTCACCGGTCTGACAACCACCAGTACTCGCTGTTCCGTCGACCAAGGGAAAAAATAGAAGACGGCTTCATGGCGCCAATTGTACGACGAATCGGTGATTAGTAAAGTGGTTGTGCTATCAAAGTGCCTTTACTGTGATGCAGTCCATTTTCCACAGCGGGGATGAATCAACGCAGTACCGGATCGAACTTTATTTTGCGCCCAATCATCAGGGCTATCAGGAACAGCGTCCCAAAGACTCCGATGCCCGCCTTGCAAGCGGCAGCTAGCGCGCCCGGCTCCTGTATTTCTGCGAATGCGCCATACACACAGGCCGCGGTGAGCAGTAGGCAAGTCAATGCGAACTTGGACATGAATATCTCCTTTGCGGAACGATCCGCTCAAAATCCAATCCCTTAAAAGACCCAGCGTTGCGGCTGAGCCAATGTGCTGCCCTGGGTGGCGCTCAGGGTCGTGATCTGGGCCTTTTCAGCGAACTGCACGCGCTGAGTGGAAACTTGCGGGGTGGGCTCGTATTGATGCGCTTGCGGTTCGGCTGCTGGCATTTGCATCGCCGCCAGCGCGGCCAGTGCGAATCCAGTACTCAGGAGGGAAACCGGCTTGATCATGAGCGTCATCCTTCGCGTCACATTTGATTGCCTTTCATATTGCACGCGCTGTGCCAAGCCTGAATTGCTTTTAAGTCCTTTAAAATCAATGGCTTAGGTTGGAATGTGTCAGAGGCGAGCTTGCGCTTTGCACGGATGCACGCCGCGACCAATGCAATTTGCATGATGACAAATCCCGGCCGAGACAGGGTTCCAGGGTGGCGGGTGAGCAGCGTTGGCCCCACGAACGACATGACAAAGCGCATCTGGCTCGCTAACATGCCGGCCGCGCAATCAGTCCCAGTAGCTCAATTGGATAGAGCATCCCCCTCCTAAGGGGAAGGTTGTGAGTTCGAACCTCGCCTGGGACGCCATCAAAGCCTGCATGACGAGGCAAAGCCGCAGCGGGCGGCTCGCCAGCTGGCAAGCGCTGCAGGGCTAGTTGGTGGGGTAGCTAGGGTGCGGTAGATGATTAGCCGAATGGCGAGTTGGTATTGTCGCGGCGTGCATCGCGCTGTAGCTGGTAGACCAATCGTTCGATCTGCCGTTGGGTCAATCCGCTAAGGCGGTGGAAGCGCAGCCCGCACATGGTCATATCCAGCTTTTCATCGACCACCAGGTGGCGGAGTTCGACTTCCGTCTGAATGGTTCCGATCGGGAGCTTGGCGGCCAGTTCATAAACCTGGCCTGTCTGCAGATTACCCTGATTGCCTTTGATGCTCAGTTTGCAGCCCGTTGCGGAGATATCGAGCAGGCGGCCTTCCAATGCATTTCGTACCGCTGCGCCGCCTAGCTGGGCGGTGACGGCAAGCTCCTTCAGCTGCGCGCGATAAGCGTTGCGGCGCTGATGATAGGTCAGTTCGGCAGGGGTAGGGATCCAGTAGCAACGTGCCCCATCTATTTCTCCAAGATGCACGTCTTGCTGGCTTGTCCAGAAGATGCGCGCGCCTTCGTAGAAGCCTTCGACATGAACGGCTTCGCCCTGCAGGAGCAGTCTCTCGCCATCGTTGGGGATAAGCTCGTCGAGGGCGATCCAGCCGGTTTCGCGGTTCATCTCGACCAGATAACTCTGGTATCGCTGGCTGCGCTCGTGGAAGCGCAGTGTCAGGGGAATATTGTTATCCAGCAGGGGACGCAGATTGGCGTAGATCTCTAGCGGTGCCGTCAGTACCTTGGGCGGTTGCGGGCCCTCGTCACCAAAAAATAAGTTAGACACGGTCCGGTGTTCTCCGGCGCATTGTTATCACCATCGCGTGGCGTCCTTGTAGCGGTCTATCGTCAGGCTTGGCTGAGAGGTCGTTGCTGCTTGCTCTTGGACGCTCCGCCTCGATTGTCATACAGGTCGGGAGTATCGTCCTTGCCCTGGAGTATGTGCAGCATGCTACCCAAGGCGCTCTGGTTGGCGCGTATCAGCCGGCCATTGCGCTCGTTGGCGCTACGGCAGCTTTCCAGTTCGGCTTCGAGCGTGCGGGCTTGTTCGAGAATGGTCTCGCCGCTCGGTGAGCCACTGACTGCGGCCTGCAGGCCATTGCGATCAGGTGTCAGTTGTTGTCCGGTCAGCCACTGACTGCGCTGGGCGCCATGCTGGCCGAGCAGTGCCAGCAAAGGCTGCTTTTTTGTCAGGATCGCTTCAAGCCCAGCAAGATCACGGTTGCCCAGAGCAGCAAACTCCTCATCGATAAGCTCAAGGAGTTGGTGTGCAATGCCGATATCTTCGGTTAGCTGCTCAAGCAGGGCTGTTTCGTGCATTTCGGTCTCTGGGCTTGGTCGCGTTAGTCGGGCTCAGGCTCAGCGTTGCGTCTCGAACGCCAGCAGCTTGGCTGCTACGCGCTGGTTGTCGACTTTATAAGAGCCGTCTGCAATCGCTGCTTTCAGTTTTTCTACGCGCTCTTGGTCTACAGCGGGTTGATCAGCCAATTTGTCGGCCGCTTGCTGCAGGCGTTGAGCTTCAGGGCTCAGTTGAACGGTGTCGCTGGCATTGCCGCTGACGGTGTTGGTTTTCGTTGCCTCGCTTGCCGGCCCTTGCTGCGGGTTGGCTGCGCGTTCGCTACCTTGCACACCGTTGCGCCCGCTGGGGGCATTCAGTGGGCTGTTGGGCCGATTGAAGTCGATGACCATGATGCAAACCTCGAAGGAATCAGGACGCTTGCCATGTGTTCGGCAACAGTGATGGAAACTTTAGCGTTTTTTTCCTGGGTACACATCGGAAAACTGTTGAATCCCGGTTACATCGCGACCTCCACCTGGCCGGGGCCGGTTACTCTGGCCTTGATCGTGCGGCCCGAACGCTGATTCTTGACAGGAATCTGCTTGCCCGGAGCGCCATCAGCCATTGCCTCGCCGGGCATGCGTACGCTGATCGAACCCGTCTTGGCCGTGATGACGACCTGATCCCCCTTGCGGACAACCTTGGCCATCTCCAGCTGATTGGGTGTGATCACCTGATCGGGTTGCACGGGGCGGGTAAGCTTGTTGCCCAGGGCCTCGTCCATTCGGGTCAGATAGCCTTGATTGAGCGCGGACACATCCCGCTCGGCGAGGCTGACATCCGCTTGGCTCAGCACGGTGTCGCGTAGAAGGGATCTGTTTGCGACGATCACCTCGCGATACAGGCGCACCTGCGCCGGTACGAAAACCGACCACGGGCTGCTGCCTTCGCAACTTACCCTTACCGTGACACGTCCAACGGGAGCGGTGGTTCCGCCAAGGCTGGCGGCGAGCGGCTGATCGCAAGGGTTGAGGCGCAGCCTAGGGTCCAATCGATTGACGCTGATCTCATGCCGGGCGGTGATTGCGCTGCGGATCAAATACTCGCCAACCGTGCGCTCAAGAAACTGCTCGGTCACGTCGATAAGCTGTTCAGGATGTGACATGGTTGACGCGTGGGCGAGTGAGCCCGTCGCGCAAAGTAGTAGTAGCAGCGCAATCCGGCACAGCGCCAGATCGGCGCGTCGGAAAATGGTCATAAGGACGTTCATATCCCAACCAAAGCAAGGGGCGTGCCGCGTTTGAATCGTTCGGCCCCGTAATCTGCAAGCAGAGAGGAACTGGCATGGCCGGTGTATTGGATTCGGTTAACCAGCGTACCCAATTGGTGGGACAGAACCGTCTGGAGCTGTTGCTGTTTCGCCTCGATGGCGAGCAGCTCTATGGCATCAACGTTTTCAAGGTGCGGGAAGTGCTGCAGTGCCCGCGCCTGACGATCATGCCCAAGTGTGGTCGAGTGGTTCGTGGTGTGGCCAGCATCCGCGGTAGCACGCTGCCGATCCTGGATCTTTCGCTAGCGACCGGTAAGTCGGCGCTGATGAATCTTGAAAATTCGTTCGCAGTAATCACCGAATACAACAACAGGACGCTGGGTTTTCTGGTGAGTTCTGTCGAGCGGATCGTCAATCTGAACTGGGAGGCCATTCTGCCTCCTCCGCGCGGTGCTGGGCGCGATCATTACCTGACCGCTGTGACGCACATCGACAACAAGCTGGTGGAAATCATCGACGTCGAGAAGGTGCTGGCGGAAGTTGCGCCTACCTCGGAAGAGGTTTCTCCGGAAGTGGTGGACGACGATACCCGCGCCAAGGCGCTTTCGTGTCGCGTCCTGGTTGTGGATGACTCGTCGGTGGCGCGCAAGCAGATTACCCGCTGCCTGGAGAATATTGGTATCGAGGTCGTCAAGCTCAACGATGGCCGCGAGGCACTCAATTACCTGAAGCGGATGGCCGACGAGGGCAAGAATCCGGCGGAAGAGTTTCTGATGATGATTTCCGATATTGAAATGCCGGAAATGGATGGCTATACCCTGACTACCGAGGTGCGACACGATCCGCGCATGCATGCAATGCATATACTCCTGCATACTTCCCTTTCCGGTGTGTTCAACCAGAACATGGTGAAGCGAGCGGGGGCGGATGATTTCCTCGCCAAGTTCCAGCCTGATGATCTTGCTGCTCGGGTGGCCGAGCGGATCAGGCAGGCGGATGCAAACTGAGGCTAGCTCCTCTCATGATGGTGAGGCTTTATTGGTGTCAGTCGATCTGGATTTCGAGCAGTTCCGGGTATTTCTTGAAAAGACATGCGGCATCCTGCTGGGCAGCAACAAGCAGTATCTGGTATCCAGCCGCCTGAACAAGCTGATGGAACAGCAGGGCATCAAGACGCTTGGTGATCTGGTCAGAAAGATTCAGGCGCAGCCACGCAGCGGTTTGCGCGAAGCGGTTGTCGACGCGATGACGACCAACGAAACGCTGTGGTTCCGTGATACCTATCCGTTCGAGGTGCTGAAGAGCCGCGTGCTGCCAGAGATGCTCAAGGCCGGCTCCGGGCAGCGTCTGCGTATCTGGTCTGCGGCCTGCTCGTCCGGGCAGGAGCCTTATTCGCTGTCCATGGCGATCGACGAGTACGAGCGCAGCAATCCGAGTCAGCCAAAGACGGGCATCCAGATCGTTGCAACGGAGCTGTCCGGGGCAATGCTGGCAGCGTCCAAAGCGGCGGAGTACGACAGCCTGGCGATTGCTCGTGGGTTGTCCTCGGATCGCCTGCAGCGCTACTTCGATGTCAAGGCGCCGGGTCGGTGGGCGGTCAAGCCCGCCATCCGATCGCGAGTCGAGTTCAGGGTGCAGAACCTGCTGGATAGCTATGCGGCACTGGGCAAGTTCGACATCGTGTTCTGTCGTAACGTGCTGATCTATTTCTCCGCCGATGTGAAGAAGGACATCCTCAAGCGTATTCACGCCACGTTGCGACCAGGTGGCTATCTCTTCCTTGGCGCGTCCGAAGCGCTCAACGGTCTTCCCGAGCTGTACCAGATGATTCAGTGCAGCCCAGGCATCATCTACAAGGCCAAGTGAGCCTCACTTGGCGGCAGAAAACCGTCATGCAAGGTGGCGGTCTGCGGCAATAAAGCGGTAATGGCTTGCCGCTTTTGACGCGACCGGCGATACCGCCAGGTTGAAAGTCCTTGAAAATCAGTGATTTGTGTTTGATGGCATGAGCTTTGCTGGGGTATGCGCAAGCAGACTTGTATCCGGCAGAGGGCCAGACATGAGCATCAGTTTCGACAAGGCACTTGGCATCCACGAAAAGGCGCTGGGCTTTCGCTCCCAGCGTGCAGAGGTGCTGGCCAACAACATCGCCAACGCCGATACCCCCAACTACAAGGCCCGCGATCTGGATTTCAGCAGCGTGCTCGCCGAGCAATCTGCTCGTAGCCAGGGCGGCTTCGGCGTCGCCCGGACCAGTGAAAGGCACATTGCCGCCGAGGGGCTGGAGATCGCTGATGCCTCGCTGCGCTTTCGCACGCCGGCGCATCCGTCTCTCGATCAGAACACCGTCGATCTGCAGATCGAGCAATCCAACTACGCGAAGAACGCTGTGGACTTCCAGGCGAGCTTCACCCTGCTCAATAGCAAGTTCAAAGGGCTGATGAGCGCCCTGCGCGGCGAATAAAGGAGTGTCTCATGTCTCTTAGCAGCGTTTTCAACATTGCCGGCAGCGGCATGAGTGCCCAGAGCACTCGGCTGAACACCATTTCCAGCAACATCGCCAACGCCGAGACCGTTTCGTCAAGCGTCGATCAGACCTACCGGGCGCGTCATCCGGTATTCGCCACGGTCTTCCAACAGGCCAACGGTCAGCCCGACCAGTCGCTGTTCGCCGGTCAGGACCAGGCCGGGGTTGGTGTTCAGGTGCTGGGTGTAGTCGAGGACCAGAGCGAGCTGCAGGCCCGCTACGAGCCCAATCATCCGGCTGCCGACGAGGCCGGTTACGTCTATTACCCGAACGTCAACGTGGTGGAAGAGATGGCCGACATGATTTCGGCCAGTCGTGCCTTCCAGACCAACGCCGAGCTGATGAACACGGCCAAGACCATGTTGCAGAAAGTGCTGACGCTGGGTCAGTGATAGTTACGAGAGCGCAATTATGAGCACTACGAACGGCGTCGGTGGAACCGGCTCGATACTGGATCAGTACCAGTTCGGCGAAAAGCGCGAAGCCAAGGGTAACGACCTCGGCAAGAACGAGTTTCTTGAGTTGCTGGTGGCCCAGTTGAACAACCAGAACCCGCTGGAGCCGCAGGAAAACGGCGAGTTCATCGGTCAGCTGGCGCAGTTCAGCACCGTGGAAGGCGTCGAGAAGCTCAACTCGAGCATGCAGACGATCCTGTCCGGCTACCAATCGTCCCAGGCGCTGCAGGCCTCGTCGCTGGTAGGGCGCAAGGTCATCGTGCCGACTGACAAGGCAGTTGTCGATACCAGCGAAACCTTCAAGGCGAGCCTGGTATTGCCGACCTCCAGCAGCAACGTCTTCGTGAATATCTACGACAGCACGGGTGCTTCGGTCGCGCGCGTGAACATGGGCCAGCAGCAAGCCGGCAACGTGTCCTTCATGTGGGATGGCAAAGATGCCAGTGGCAATGTCTTGCCGCCTGGTACCTATCGCTTCGAGGCGCAGGCTACCTATCAGGGCGAAACCAAAGGGCTTCACACCTTGCTGCCGGCGAACGTCGACAGCGTCACGCTTGGGCAGAACGGCGGGGAGCTGATGCTCAACCTTGCCGGTATCGGCAGCATCGGCCTCTCCCAGGTCCAGATCATCGGACAATAACCGCCGGCACCTCGGCAAAGGAGTAATTCCATGTCCTTCAATATCGGTCTGAGCGGCCTGCGTGCCGCGAGCAAGGACCTCAACGTCACTGGTAACAACATCGCCAACGCCGGCACCGTGGGCTTCAAGCAATCGCGCGCGGAGTTTTCCGACGTCTACGCGGCGTCCGTCCTCGGCACGGGCAAGAACCCGCAGGGCAGCGGCGTGCTGATGTCCAACATCTCCCAGCAGTTCAACCAGGGCAACATCAACTACACCCAGAACGCGCTGGACCTGGCCATCAACGGCAACGGCTTTTTCCAGGTCAGCAACAACGGTGCGGTAAGTTATACCCGTGCCGGTTATTTCGGCACTGATCGCAGCGGTTTCCTGGTCGACAACTTCGGCTATAAGCTGCAAGGGTTCCCAGTGGACGGGAATGGCAATCTGCAGAATGGTGTGGTTGGTGATCTGCAAATTCAAACTACCAATCAGGCACCGAAAGCGACCAGCAAAATTGATACGACCTTCAATCTGAACTCGACGCAAAACTCGCCTACCGGGGGGGTGTTCAACCCTCTGGATCCGACTACCTATAACAGCTCGACTTCGCTGAATATCTACGACTCACAAGGTAATGCCCATGTCATGACGCAATACTTCGTCAAGACCGGCGCTAACACTTGGGATATGAAAGTGCTAGTCGATGGACGTAACCCGAATGATCCTCAGTCTACCAGTGAATACAACATCACGTTGCAATTCACCCCGGACGGTAAGCTGGACATAGCAAACATAGCTCCCGGTGGCGACCTGAACTTTGACCCCGTGACAGGGCAGATGACGATGAATAATTGGACGCCAGCCGTATCTAGTGGCGGTACTTGGGTTGAGAATGGCGCGACGGCTGTTCCGATTACCCTCGACCTCACCAAATCTACTCAATACGCCAGTGCCTTCGCCGTGAACAGCGTCGCGCAGGACGGTTACACCACCGGCGAGCTGGCCGGCCTGGAGATCGACGACACCGGCGTAATCTTCGCGCGGTATACCAACGGGCAGTCGAAGGTGCAGGGGCAGATCATCCTGGCCAACTTCGCCAACGTCCAGGGCTTGACTCCCGTGGGCAAGACCCAGTGGGTACAGTCGTTCGAATCAGGCGAACCGGTAGTGGGTACACCTGGCTCCGGAACGCTCGGTGCACTCCAGGCTGGAGCGCTGGAAGACTCCAACGTCGAGTTGTCAGACCAGCTGGTCAATCTGATCGTTGCGCAGCGTAACTATCAGGCCAACGCCAAGACCATCGAGACCGAAAGCGCGATCACCCAGACGATCATCAATCTGCGTTGATAGGTACGGCAGCGGAAGATTGCCGCCGACGGCAGTATTCCGCCGCTCTTGCCAGAGGAGGCCCTTCGGGGCCTTCTTGCTTTTCGAAAAACCTATCAGAATCAAGCAGTTGAATGATGCTGTCCGGAGTGGCATGCGCCTTGCATTTTTGCTCATCAACAGAATCGCTAGTGTCAAACTCGCGTCTCGGAGAAGTCGATGGACAAGATGCTCTACGTGGCCATGACCGGTGCCAGCCAGAACGCGCGGGCCCAGCAGGCTCATGCCAACAATCTGGCGAACATTTCCACTACCGGTTTTCGCCGTGACTTCGAGCAGGCTCGCTCGATGCAGGTTTTCGGCGACAGCCATCCGGCGCGCGTCTATGCGATGTCGGAGCGTCCGGGCACCGATTTTACTCCGGGGACCTTGCAGGAGACCGGTCGGGATCTGGATGTGGCCGTCGAAGGGCAGGGCTGGATCGCCGTGCAGGCTCCGGATGGGAGCGAGGCTTATGTCCGTACCGGCAGCCTGAATATTGACGTGCTGGGCATGTTGCGCACCGCCGATGGCATGCCGGTGATGGGCAATGGCGGGCCGATCGCCATTCCGCCCGAGGAAAAGGTGGATGTCGGCCATGACGGCACCATCAGCATCCGCGCCTTGGGTGAGGATCCGAACATCGTGGTTACCGTGGACCGCATCAAGCTGGTCAATCCCGATCCGCAACAGCTGGAAAAGGGAGCCGATGGCCTGATCCGACTCAAGAGTGGCCAGCCGGTAGAGGCGGACGGGAACGTACGGGTCGTGTCGGGCTTTCTCGAAACGAGCAACGTGAACGCGGTTTCCGAAATGACTTCCATCCTGGCGCTGTCCCGCCAGTTCGAACTGCACGTAAAGATGATGCGCACCGCCGAAGATGATGCGGCTGCCATGGCGCGCGTACTGCAACTCAGCTAATAGCGTAGCGCCGGCGGCGCACGAGGAGAAAGCTCATGCTTCCAGCACTTTGGGTCAGCAAGACGGGTCTGTCCGCTCAGGACATGAACCTGACGACCATTTCCAACAACCTGGCCAACGTTTCCACGACCGGCTTCAAGCGCGACCGTGCCGAGTTCCAGGATCTGCTCTATCAGATCCGTCGTCAGCCCGGCGGCCAGTCCAGCCAGGACAGCGAACTGCCGTCCGGCCTGCAACTGGGTACCGGTGTACGCATCACCGGTACGCAGAAAATCTTCACCACCGGCAGCCTGCAAACCACTGAGCAGCCGCTGGATATGGCCATCAATGGGCGTGGTTTCTTCCAGGTGCTGCTGCCGGATGGCACCGTGTCCTACACCCGAGACGGTAGTTTCCATCTGAGTTCCGATGGCCAGCTGGTGACCTCCAACGGCTATGCGCTGGAGCCCGCCATCGTTGTTCCGCCGGAAACCCAGACCTTCACCGTTGGTGAGGACGGCACCGTCTCGGTGACCACCGTGGGCAATCCGCAGCCGCAGATCATCGGCAACATCCAGACCGCCGACTTCATCAACCCGGCCGGTCTGCAAGCCATGGGCAGCAACCTGTTCCTCGAGACCGCTGCCAGCGGCGCGCCGCAGGTCAGCACGCCGGGGCTCAATGGTCTGGGCACCGTGCTGCAGAACACCCTGGAAAACTCCAACGTCAGCGTCGTTGAGGAGCTGGTGAACATGATCACCACTCAGCGCGCCTACGAGATGAATTCCAAGGTCATTTCCACCGCGGACCAGATGCTGTCGTTCGTGACGCAGCAGCTCTGATCGCGGGTTCGCCGTTGTTTGCGGGTAGGCACCATGTCCCCCCGCTGTAGTTTCGATGGCCTGTCATGGCTTGAGGTGTTTATGAGCCGTTTGTTGATTGTTGTTTCGATGTCTTCTGCCCTGGCGCTGGTCGGATGTGTTGCTCCTGCGCCGAAACCGAACGATCCGTACTACGCGCCGGTGCTGCCACGCACGCCGTTGCCGGCTGCGCAGAACAATGGCGCGATCTACCAGGCGGGCTTTGAAACCAACCTCTACGACGACCGCAAGGCTCATCGGGTTGGTGACATCATCACCATTACCCTCAACGAGCGGACCCAGGCCAGCAAGAACGCGACGTCGAAACTCTCGAAGGACAGCAGCGCGAACATAGGTCTCGGTTCGCTGTTTGGCGGCGCGGTGTCCATGGCCAACCCTCTGACCGGCAACTCAATGAACCTGGGAGCGGAGTACGAGGCGTCGCGCGACACCTCCGGCTCTGGCCAGGCAGGGCAGAGCAACAGCCTGTCCGGCTCCATTACTGTCACCGTTTCCGAAGTGCTGCCTAACGGCATCCTTGCCGTGCGCGGCGAGAAGTGGATGACGCTCAATACCGGTGACGAACTGGTGCGTATCGCAGGTCTGGTTCGCGCGGACGATATCTCCACCGACAACACCGTGCCGTCCACCCGTATTGCCGATGCGCGCATCACCTACTCGGGCACCGGCGCCTTTGCCGATGCCAGCCAGCCGGGCTGGCTCGACCGTTTCTTCATGAGCCCGATGTGGCCCTTCTGACCGGAGCTGATGCCATGTGGAAAAAACTGCTTCTGCTCGCGGGTTCACTCATGCTCTGCAGCGCTGCTCAGGCCGAGCGGCTGAAGGATGTCGCGACCATTCACGGTGTGCGCAGCAACCAGCTGATCGGCTATGGCCTGGTCGTTGGCCTGAATGGCAGCGGTGACCAGACCACCCAAACGCCATTCACCGTGCAAACCTTCAACAATATGCTGGCGCAGTTCGGCATCAAGGTGCCGGCCGGTGGCAATATCCAGTTGAAGAACGTCGCGGCAGTGTCGATTCACGCCGAGCTGCCGCCGTTCGCCAAGCCCGGTCAGACCATCGATATCACTGTGTCGTCCATCGGCAACGCCAAGAGTCTGCGCGGCGGCAGCCTGCTGATGGCGCCCCTGAAGGGGATCGATGGCAACGTCTATGCCGTTGCTCAGGGCAACCTGGTTGTCGGCGGCTTTGACGCCAGTGGCGCCGATGGATCGCGCATTACCGTCAATTCGCCGTCGGCTGGACGCATCCCCGGTGGTGCCACGGTCGAGCGACCGGTGCCGAGTGGCTTCAATCAGGGCAATACGCTGACCCTGAACCTCAATCGCCCGGATTTCACCACGGCGAAGAACATCGTCGATCAGATCAATGACCTGCTCGGCCCGGGCGTGGCTCAGGCGCTGGATGGCGGTTCGATCAGCGTGACTGCGCCGCTGGATCCGAGTCAGCGGGTGGATTACCTGTCGATTCTGGAGAACCTCGAGGTCGAGGTCGGCCAGGCGGTGGCCAAGGTCATCATCAACTCGCGTACCGGCACCATCGTCATTGGCCAGAACGTGCGGGTTCAGCCGGCCGCGGTTACCCACGGCAGCCTGACGGTCACCATTACCGAAGACCCGCAGGTGAGCCAGCCCGAGCCGTTCTCTGATGGGCAGACCGTGGTAGTACCCAACTCGAAGGTGAAAGCCGAAGAGGAAGCCAAGCCGATGTTCAAATTCGGCCCGGGCACCACGCTGGATGAGATCGTCCGGGCGGTGAACCAGGTGGGTGCTGCGCCCAGCGACCTGATGGCCATTCTCGAAGCCCTGAAGCAGGCTGGCGCGCTGCAAGCCGATCTGATCGTGATCTAAGGATTAGCGACATGGAAAACCGACTCGGCAGCGGGGCCCGCGCCCTCGACAGCGGCAGTTACAACGATCTCAATCGACTCAGCCAGCTCAAGGTCGGCAAGGACCGGGATGGCGAGGAGAACGTGCGCAAGGTTGCGCAGGAATTCGAGTCGCTGTTTCTGAACGAGATGCTCAAGTCGATGCGCTCGGCTACCGAGGTGCTGGCCAAGGACAACCCGCTGAACAGCCAGGCGACCAAGCAGTACCAGGACATGTACGACCAGCAACTGTCGGTCAGTCTCTCGAAGGAGGGCGGCGGCATCGGGCTTGCTGACGTACTCGTGCGCCAGCTGAGCAAGCAGACCGAGACGGTGACCCGCAACAACCCGTTCGCTCAGGTCGCACGAACCGAGGGCGCGGCCTGGCCGAGCAAGCCGGCGGCGGCTGCGGTCGAGTCCGGCCGGGATGACTCGCGCCTGCTCAATCAGCGTCGACTGGCTCTGCCGGGCAAGGCGAGCGATCGCCAGCTGGCCAACGTATCGGCTACCGCGCCGACGACAACCGGCGAAGGCGCGCAGCCGCTGGTCAATGTCGACTGGAAGCCCGCCACGGCGTTCGTTCCGCCGAAAGACCGGCCATTGACGGTCAATGGCGTGGAGAAGAGCGCGCCCAATTCACCGAGCAAGACGCGCTTCAGTTCTTCCGAAGAGTTCATCGCCACCATGCTGCCGATGGCCGAGAAGGCGGCGGAGCGCCTGGGTATCGAACCGCGATTCCTGGTAGCGCAAGCCGCGCTGGAAACCGGCTGGGGCAAGTCCATGATCCGCCAGGCCGATGGCAGCAACAGCCACAACCTGTTCGGCATCAAGGCAACTGGCTGGAAAGGCGCCTCTGCCACCGTAATGACCACCGAGTACGTCAATGGCAAAGCAACCCGTGAAAAGGCGGGCTTCCGTGCCTATGACTCGTTCGAGCAGAGCTTCGACGATTTCGTCAGCCTGCTGGAAAACAATGGACGCTATAAGACTGCTATTCAGGTTGCCAGTAACACCGGCGACTCGGAGCGCTTCGTCAAAGAGTTGCAGAAAGCCGGATACGCCACAGACCCGCAGTACGCCCGCAAGATCACTCAGATTGCGCGCAAGATGCAGACTTATCAGACCGTCGCCGATGCGAATTCGGTGCCCGCCATGCGGACCAGAGGCTAAATCATGGCTGACCTATTGAGCATTGGCCTTTCCGGCCTGGCTGCCAGCAAGACCCAGTTGTCGATCACCGGCCACAACATTACCAACGTCAATACCCCTGGCTATAGCCGCCAGGATGCGACCCAGGCCACCCGCTCGCCGCAGTTTAGCGGCGCCGGCTACATCGGTTCGGGTACCTCGCTGGTCGACATTCGCCGAACCTATAGCGAGTTTCTTACCAGCCAGCTCCGTAGCAGCACTTCGCTGAACAGCGACGTTGAAGCCTACAAGAGCCAGATCGATCAGCTGGATTCACTGCTGGCAGGTACCACTACAGGTATCACCCCGTCGCTGCAGAAGTTCTTCTCTGCATTGCAGACCGCTGCCGAGGATCCGGCGAATATACCGGCGCGCCAACTGGTGCTGGCCGAGGCCGAGGGTCTGTCGCGGCGTTTCAATACCGTCTATGACCGTCTCTCCGAGCAGAACAGCTTTACCAACAAGCAGATGTCCGCCGTCACCGACCAGGTCAACCGGCTGGCTGGCAGTATCGGCAGTCTGAACGAGGCCATCGCGGTCGCTGCTGCCAACGGCAAGCAACCCAACGACCTGCTCGATGCCCGCGATGAAGCGGTGCGCGAGCTGTCGACCTATATCGGTGTCACCGTGGTGCCGCAGGACGACAGCAGCTTCAATATCTTCATCGGCAGCGGCCAGCCACTGGTGGTGGGCAGCAGCGCAGCGCGGTTGGAAGTCGTACCCGGACAGGGCGATCCCAACCGCCATGAAGTGCAGTTCGTCAGTGGTGGCTCGCGGCAAACCATCACCACGCAGATCACTGGCGGCGAGCTGGGCGGGCTGATCCGCTATCGCGAAGAAGTGCTGGATTCCACCATGAACTCGCTGGGCCGACTGGCACTGGTGGTCAGTGATCAGGTCAATAGCCAACTGGGGCAGGGCCTGGATCTGAAGGGGCAGGCGGGGTCGGCACTGTTTGGCAATTACAACGATGAAGCGCTGGCAAAACTGCGCGTCAATGCCTTCGTTGGCAATACCAGCAATGCACAGCCGGCGCTGAACATTACCGACACCAGTGTGCTGACTACCAGCGACTATCTGATGACATTTGACGGAACCCTCCCGGACGGTTATAGCGCCCGACGGTTGAGCGATGGTCAGCCGATTACGGTTGAACTCGATTCTGGCGTGCTGACTTTTACCGACCAGAATGGCCGTGACCAGGGATTTGAAGTCGTCGTCGGCAATCCGCCACCTGCCCTCAATGACAAGTTCAGTCTGCAGCCCACGCGCCGCGGCGCCACAGATATCAAGACTGTGCTTGATCAGGCAGACCAGCTGGCCTTCGCTGCTCCGGTCCGTGCGGAAAGCAATCTGCAGAACGCCGGCACGGGTGTTATCAGTCAGCCGGATATGCTTTCGGGGCCTTCGCCGATCGACATTGATGATCTCAACACAGCGTTCGGCAACGGTTTGAATCTCCAGGCCACGGCCAACGCTGATGGCACCTATACGCTGACTGACCCTCTGCCTACCGGCTGGTCTTACGTCGATAGCAGCGGAAATGATCTGGGGGCTTCGCCTGAACTGAAGTCGGGCAATACCAATACAGTACGGCTGGCGCATACGGATGGCTACCAGTTCGAGTTCAGTCTTAGCGGACGGCCTCAGACCGACGACAGCTTCACGCTCAAGTTCAACCAGAGCGGTGTCTCCGACAACCGTAATGCCCTGAAGCTGGTTGATCTGCAAGGCAAGCAGACCGTTGGGGTGTCTCTTGGGGCCGATGGGAAAGTCATATCAGGCGTCAGCCTCACCGATGGCTATGGCGAACTGGTCGAGCGCGTCGGCACCCTGACCGCCCAGGCACGGATGGATAGCGAAGCGACCGGCGCAATCCTCAAACAGGCCAAGGACAATCGCGACTCGTTGTCGGCGGTGAACCTCGATGAAGAGGCCGCCAACCTGATCAAGTTCGAGCAGTACTACAATGCCTCGGCACAGATCATTCAAGTTGCGCGCTCCCTGTTCGATACATTGATCAGCATCTTCCGCTAATAGGCCCGACCATGCGCATTTCCACCTTGCAAGCATTCAACAACGGCGTAGCCGGGCTGCAGCGCAACTACGCCAACGCGATCCGGACCCAGGAACAGATCAGCTCCGGCAACCGTATTCTGACGCCGGCCGACGATCCGGTCGCTTCGGTGCGCCTGTTGCAACTTGAACAGCAACAGAACGTGCTCGGCCAGTACAAGTCCAACCTGACGGCGGCGAACAGCAGCCTGACTCAGGAGGAGGTGACGCTCAACTCGGTGAACACCGTGCTGCATCGCGTGCGCGAGCAGGCCTTGCGGGCCGGCAACGGTTCTCTCGATGCTGAGGATCGCAAGTCCATCGCCGCCGAGTTGCGTGAGTGTGAAGATGAGTTGCTGTCGCTGATGAATACCCGCAATGCGCGCGGCGAGTACCTGTTCTCCGGCTTCCAGGGCAAGACCCAGCCTTTCGTGCGTGGCGCGGATGGCAGTTACAGCTATCAGGGGGATGAAGGCCAGCGCAAGCTGCAGATCGCCAGTTCGTTGAACATCGCCATCAGCGACAACGGCAAGGCGGTATTCGAGAATGTGACCAACGCAGGGCGATATACCGTATCGACTCCACCCCCACCAGGCTCGACGTGGAGCGTTTCCGCGCCCCTGGTGCAGGATGAAGTGGCTGTTGCGGGGAATCCGGCATTTCCGGCGGCGGGCATTGGTATCCACTTCACGTCCGATACCGATTACATCGTCTACGATCTGGCCAATCCACCTGGCGATTTCTCCGATCCCTATGCCGACCCGTCTCAGGTGATCGATTCGGGAGTGGTCGATGGTGATGAGAAAACTGCCGACGAGCTGGTTTTTCGCGGCGTGATGATCAAGTTCGATGGTGTGCCGATCCAAGGTGAATCGGTAGAAATCCGGCCGGATCCCAGCGCACAGAAACAGGGCATCCTCGACACCATCGCCAACCTGCGCATGGCCCTGGAAGACCCATCCTCCAGCAACACCGATATTCGTGATGCCGTAGCTGTGTCCATCACCAATATCGACCACGGCATGATCAGCGTCGATGCGGCACGCGGCAATATCGGCGCACGCTTGAATGTGATCGAGTCCACCCTCACCGACAACGAAGATGTGGCGCTGGTCAACAAGTCGGTGCAGGCCGAGTTGCGTGAACTGGACTACGCCGAAGCGCTGTCACGGCTGTCATTCCAGACCATCATTCTCGAAGCGGCCCAGCAGAGCTACGTGAAGATAAGCGGACTCAATCTGTTCAACAAAATGTGATAGCAACATCGAGCGATCTGGCTCACAAAACAGCAGGCCTCTGTTTGACTTGTCACGGTCGCCCCTTAGAGTGGTTGTCGCGGCGCATGGAGTACCGCGCCGGTTTATTCCGACACTCAAAAGGACCTGAACAATGACCAAGTCGTTTATCTGTGCAACATTGCTGGCTCTGCTTACCGGTCTTTCCGCGGGCAGCCACGCAGCCGATACCAAGCCTGTCGAACCCACCCGTGTTGCGCTGGCCGCGATTGCGCCAGTGAATCTCAATACAGCCGACGCCGAAACCCTGATCCGTGAACTCAAGGGGGTTGGTGCGGCCAAGGCCAAGGCTATTATCGAATACCGTGAAGCGCATGGCCCTTTCAGCTCTGTTGATGAGCTGTTGGAGGTCAAAGGCATCGGTACATCAATCCTCGATAAAAACCGTGCCAAGCTCAGCCTGAACTGATCAGGTAGATCACAGTACTGAAGCCGGTCTTGACCGGCTTTTTTCATTGCTTCTGATATCCCTGAATCTATCAACACGGCTCGCTGTAAAGCTTTCTGAAGACCGCTCAGCTGGTACTTGCGGCGGAGGTGAACAGCAGGTGAGTAGTGGCTGTCTCTGCTGGACAGGACCTTTGTTTGTCCAGAGCTAAATCGCTGAAATAGGATTAAAAAGGCATTGACATGTAACGGTTATGCACATTCCGAAAGCCTGGTCGGCACGCGCGTCGAGGCGGTCCTGTAAATTTAGTTGAAATATCTTAACCTATTGATTTATAAGGCCTTTTAAAGGCTGCACAAAAACTCGCCGATCTGTTCGGAGCCCGCATCAGACGGGCGTTTGAGACAGTCATCCATAATCTGTTCACAGTGTTATCCACAGCTTTTGTGGATAAGCGGCTACAAGCCAAACAGGCCGGGCTTGGGGGCTGACTTTGGAGGTGAGACGATGAAAGCACCCTGGCGATTCATGAAATATATCCCGATAGCGCAACGGGTTTTGGCCCGAGGAAGGCTCCCGGCGGTTCTTCTCGCCGTCGCGCGCAAGTCCTCTTCGCGAGGCGGTCTGCTCAGAGGCTTGCGGGAAGATCTCGTCTTGCTCCAGGCCTTGTGCGTCGCCTGGTGGCGAGGTGAATACCGCGCGGTCAGTAGGCCGGCCTTGATCGCAGTGGTGGCCGGTCTGCTGTACTTTGTGGCGCCACTGGATGCCATTCCGGACTGGATTCCGGGGTTTGGCTTTATTGATGATCTTGCCGTGCTGGGTTGGGTAATGCGCAAGTGGTCTGGTGAGCTGGAAGCCTTCCGCGCATGGCGAGATAGCCAGACAGCTGAAGTCCGCGAAGAGCTGATGCGTTTGCCAGCTGCAGATGAGCCAAAAGTGGAGTAGTTAAGCGCTGAATAAGAGAGAAACGGCAGGGATTAATCCTTTTCTTCGCTCAACTTCATTGAAAAACGCCTACTTATACGTATGTTTCATTCCGTGTTGCGGTCCCCTTGGCTAAATAATCGCCTCCAGGCTGTTAATATTCTGCATCTTCGGAATTCAACAGCGGGTATGTAGCGGATGAATGTTCAAACCATCATGCGGGATGGCGAGCCGGAATATGCAGTATTGCCCTGGGCCGACTATCAGGCTCTGCTGAATGCGCTTGGCCGACCTCCTGCCGAGGCGGGCGGTAAACCGGCCCAGGATGCTTCGCCCAGGTTCAGTGAGCTTTCGTCCCTGCGTGAGGCCAGAGGCATGAGCCAGGAAGTGCTGGCGCGCTCTGTCGGTATCAGCCCCGCCTACCTGGCCCTTATCGAACAAGGTGAGCGTGATCCTGGCGAACCCATACGTCGTGCGCTGGCGCGTGCCTTGGAGGTTGCACAATGGGATCCGAAAGTGTGAGGGACGAGGCGGCACCGATTCGTATCAGCCGACCGCACTGGATCGCGCTGCTCAATGAGTTGAATGATGCCCGGCTGCAGCGCCATCTGGTGACCTATCGAGCTCTGCTTGAACGACTTCAATTACCGTCTCCCGCCATGCAGACCCTGACGGCTGCGCTGGAACATCTGGCGATGCTCGATGCGCAGGCGGATCGGCCGCTGCGCAGCGTGCTGGTGATCAGCCAGAGCGCCAGCCGCTTGCCAAGGACAGGTTTTTTCGAGTGTGCGGTTCGTCTGGGACGTTTTTGCGGCCCTGTTGATGGCACGGCTGCCGCCTCCTGGCATGCAGGCGAAGTGGCCCGGGTGTTTGAATTCGACTATCCGGAGGTACCTTGATGCTGTTGTGGAAGCTACGCGCAAGGCTTGGCTACTTCACGGCTCGCAAACTGATGGTCTCGCGCAAAGCCGTACAGCAGCCCAAACTCTGGCGCTGGATGGAGGGGCAGTTCGCCCGTATGGCGTCGCTGGGTGACGTGGGAGCGCAGAGTTTCTATGGGCATATCCTCTATTTTCGTGGGCGAGGCTTCGGTGCCAAGCAGGAAGGGGTCCGCTTGTTACGCCTGGCCGCCAGGGCCGGTGACGTAAAGGCCGCCTACCAGATGGGGGTCATCAGCCTGAGCGAAGACGCGTCTCATGGCCCTGATGGCAGCGAGGCTGCGCGCTGGTGGAAGCAGGCGGCCGAGGCAGGGCATCCGCTGGCTGCGGTACGACTCGAACAGCTCTTCCGGGCCGGGGGACATGGCTTAACCGCCGACCCGATGGAAGCTGATCGCTATAAGACCAGGGCCGCACAGCTGGGGCTATGACTGCCTGCCAATACCGCCGTGTCGATGAGGTGATAGCTCGGCCCACTGATCTTCTTCGCGTGGCGCTTGGCCTCCGATGCCAGCGCTGCAAGCCTGCCGGCATCCAGATGGTCGGTACATTCGGGCCTTACCTTGACGACGCCGATTGACAGGGTTGGCAGGGCATAGCGCTGCTCCTGGCCATCGCGACTGGTGGCAGTAAAGAAGCCCTCTGCCACGTGCTCACGTTTGTAGTAAGCCCCGCTGCGGCACTGGAAATCCCGCTGTAGCTGCTCGATGCGGTGCTCCCAGTCGTCGCCGCCGAGCACCAGCATGAAATCGTCACCACCAATGTGGCCAACGAAGTCCAGCCGACGGTCGATCCGCTCATTCAGGCATTGAGCCAGGCAAAGAAGTACCTCGTCGCCCTTCGCGTACCCGTAAAGGTCGTTGAACGGCTTGAAGTTGTCGATATCCACATAGCAGACCAGCGCTGGCCGACGTTGCAGCAGCAGGCGTGTCAGCGACTGCTGGATCGGAACGTTGCCGGGCAGCAGCGTCAGTTAATTGGCATGCCTTGCCTGTCGGATCTTCAGTTCGGTTATCAGCCTCAGCACGTCAATCACTCGGCCCAGGCCGTGGTAACGCCCGGCCTGGGTGATGACGAAGTCTTCCTCGATGCGTTGGCGGGCTCGGCTGGTGAGCAGCCGGCTGACTTGTTGCAAGGACTGCCCAAGTTCCACGGCAAGGAAATCGGTACTCATCAGGCGGCTCAGGGGTTTGCGCGCCAGCAGGTCGGTCGCGTACGGCTTGAGCAGCGCCTCCGAGATGAGATTGCGGTGGATGATGCCAACGGGTCTGGCGTCGGTATCGAGAACCGCAATCGAGTTCAGGTTGGGCTGCAGGCGAAACGCTTCCAGCATCTCCGCAACCGGGCGATCGGCCGACATGGCCGGTTGCTGGATGAGCAGGGCGCTGAGGTTGCCTGTTTCCTCGCCGAAGGCCGTCTGCACTTCCGACTGGGGCAGCACTTCGTCGATATCCTGAGGCGGCAGCTCCATCGGACGTCCGAGCAGGTAGCCCTGAACCAGATCGATGCCCATGCTGGCGAGCACGACCAGCTCCTCCTGCAGTTCGATGCCTTCGGCGATGACCTGGGCTCGTGAAGCGCGGGCGATCTTCAGAATCGATTCGACAAACTCGCGCTTCACCGGGTCGAGATGGATGCCATCTATGAAGTAGCGGTCGATCTTCACATAGTCGGGCCGCAGCTCCGACCACAGACGCAGGCTCGAATAGCCGGCGCCGAGATCATCCAGGGCGATACTGAATCCCATCGAGCGGTAATGGTGAAGCGCTTTGTCGAGCAGCTCGAGGTCATCTGCCGGGGCCTGTTCGGTAAGTTCGATGACGACCTCATCGGCGGAGATGCCATAGGCCTGGAGCAGCTCGAGCGTCCGCCCGGGCTTGTGCGTGGCATCGAGCAGGGTCTCTGGCGAGGCGTTGAGGAAGAGTTTGCCGCGTAGCGCGCCCTGGCTGTATCGCCGGCACGCCGTTTCGCGACAGGTCATTTCCAGCTCGTTGAGGCGGCCGGCATGACGGGCCGTGGTAAGCAGGTTGATCGGCGAGTGCAGGGGGCTGTTGGACGGTCCGCGACTGAGCGCTTCGTAACCGAGTATTCGTCGCTCGGAGAGCGACACGATGGGTTGGAACAGGGTGGTGATGTCGCCGTGAGCAAGGATCTGTCCCAGCGTGCTCAACTGCTCGGTGACTGTCATGGGAGGACTCTGGGCTGAAAGAAAAGGGGCCGCATTGCGGCCCCTTCATTTCACGTCACCGTGATGTCAGTTTGATGACATCGCGGGTTGCGCGCCCTTCAGTGCTTGGCCATTGCCGAGCTGAGGCCGAGATAGTCCAGCAGGATGCGACCGCTTTCGGACAGGTAGGCATCGTCCTCTGGTTTCGGTTTGTCCATCTCCTGATGCGGCGTGGTTTCGTCGTCCTTCTCCAGCTTGGCCAGCGGCTGTTCACCCTTCGCCAGCCGCAGCGCGTTCTCCAGCGCTAGCTGACGCTTCTCGATATCCGCCTGCTGAGCACGGCGTTTCTCTTCGTTGAGACTGACGGTGGTTTCGTGCATCAGCTCCTGGGCGAGCGCCAGGCGGTCGCGGGTGAAGACGAAGTCCGGGTTCTCGCCGGTGCGCGCCTCATGGCGAGCCTTGAGTTCGGCCAGGAAGGGTTTGAAGGGGTTCATGTCGGGATTGATCGCAGCGCGGATGCTGTCCCACGGCAGCGCTTCGGGTAGGGCGCTTTCGCCAATCTCCTTGGTGTCGACATCGGCCGGGTAAGCGATGTCCGGAATCACGCCCTGGTGCTGCGTGCTCTGCCCGGAAACGCGGTAGAACTTGGCAAGGGTCAGCTTCAGCTCGCCATGGTTGAGGGGCTGGATGGTTTGCACGGTACCCTTGCCAAAGGTCTGGCCGCCAAGGATGAGCGCGCGATGATAGTCCTGCATGGCGCCGGCGAAGATTTCCGAGGCGGAGGCCGACAGCCTGTTCACTAGCACCGCCAGCGGGCCTTTGTAGAATGCGCCGGTCTGCTCGTCGGCCAGCACGTCGACACGGCCGTCGCTGTTGCGCACCAGCACCGTCGGGCCCTGGTCGATGAACAGGCCGGTGAGTTCGGTGGCTTCCTGCAGCGAGCCGCCGCCGTTGTTGCGCAAGTCGATGACTACGCCGTCGACCTTTTCCGCTTCCAGTTCGGATAGCAGCTTCTTCACGTCGCGGGTGGTGCTCTTGTAGTTCTGGTCGCCGGCACGCAGGGCCTTGAAGTCGAGGTAGAACGCCGGAATCTCGATCACGCCGAGCTTGAAGTTCTGGCCCTGATGCGCGAGGTTCAGCACCGACTTCTTGGCGGCCTGCTCCTCGAGCTTGACCGCCTCACGGGTGATGGCCACCACCTTACTGCTCTGGTCGTTCGGTGCATTGCTCGCCGGGATGACTTCGAGGCGGACCACCGAGCCCTTTGGACCGCGGATGAGCTTGACCACCTCATCCAGGCGCCAGCCGATCACGTCGACCATTTCGTCGTTGGCCTGGCCAACGCCGATGATCTTGTCAGCCGGTGCCAGCTGCTTGCTCTTTTCTGCCGGGCCGGCCGGCACCAGGCGTACGATCTTGACGTGCTCGTTGTCGCTCTGCAGCACCGCGCCGATACCTTCCAGCGACAGGCTCATGTTGATGTCGAAGTTCTCGGCATTGTCCGGCGAGAGGTACTGGGTGTGCGGATCGTAGGACTGGGCGAACGCATTGATGTAGGTCTGGAACACGTCTTCGCCGCGAGTCTGGTTGAGGCGCGCCAGCTGGTTCTTGTAGCGTTTGGTCAGCAGCTCCTCGATGGCCTTGGGCTCCTTGCCTGCAATCTTCAGGCGCAGGACCTCGTCCTTGACGCGCTTGCGCCAGAGGTCGTCGAGCTCGGCCATGTCCTTGGCCCAGGCGGCTTTCTCGCGGTCGACCAGCAGCTCTTCATCGACGGTGAAATCGAAGCTGTCGACGCCCTTGCCGAGCAGGCCCAGGGCAAAGTTGAGGCGGTTCTGCAGCCGCTCGAGGTGCCGCTTGTAGATGGCGAAGCCGGGTTCGAGGTTGCCGCCTTTGAGGAAGTCATCGAACTGGTTGCGCCACTTGCCGAATTCTTCGATGTCGGATGCCAGGAAGTAGCTGCGCGCAGGGTCGAGCATCTTGATATAGCTGTCGAAGATCTTCGCCGAACGCGCGTCGTTCAGCGGCGGCTTGTTGTAGTGATGGCGCTTGAGCAGCTCGACGACGTTGAGGCTGGCGATCACCTGATCACGATCGGGTTGCAGGTAGTCCCAGTTCTCCGGCGTGCTGACCGCTTTGGCCATCGCCAGGGATGCGTGAAGGCCGAACAGGACGGCGAGAACGGTGCAGATCAGCGTACGTTTCATGGCTTGGGGGCGACGTAAGGCAAGGGAATAACGCATATTAGGCCATCTAAAGTAGGCGCCGGTTCGGTTTTTCCGTCCGGCGGTGGAAAGCACGAGCCCGATGGTACAGGGTGGTCAGAACAGGCCAGCGAGCGATCAGTTGGGTGGACATAGATAAGAACCACTATGGAGGCAGCATGAAGGCATTGCAAGGTATCGAGGGGCATCTGGAGTGGGCCGAGCGGCCCGCTCCCGCATGTGGCGAGGGGGAGGTCCGCATCCAGGTGGCGGCCGCTGGGCTGAACCGGGCGGATCTGCTGCAGCGCGCCGGCCATTACCCGCCGCCCGCAGGCGTGACCGACATCCTTGGCCTGGAGTGTGCCGGCGTGATCGCCGAGGTGAACGGACGCAGCCGCTGGAAGGTGGGCGACCGCGTCTGCACCTTGCTGGCCGGAGGCGGCATGGCCGAGGAAGTGGTGGTCGATGCCCGCCAGGTGCTGCCGGTGCCGGAAGGCATGTCGCTGCACGAAGCGGCTGCGATTCCCGAGGTATACGCCACCGCCTGGCTCAATCTCTACCGCCTCGGCGCGTTGCTGGCCGGCGACAAGGTGCTGCTGCATGCCGGTGCCAGCGGTGTCGGCTCGGCGGCCATCCAGTTGTGCAAGGCGTTCGGCAATCCCTGCTGGGTCAGCGTCGGCTCGGCGGAGCGTCTGGCTTATTGCGAGTCACTGGGCGCACAGGGGGGTGTGCTGCGTGGCGACTCGCTGGAAGCGCTGCGTGACTTCGGGCCGTTCGACATGATCCTCGATCCGGTCGGCGCCAAGTACGCCGCGCTCAATCTGCAGCTGCTGACGATGGACGGTCGCTGGGTGATGATCGGCCTGATGGGCGGCCGCAAGGCCGAGATGGACCTGGCGGGGCTGCTGGCCAAGCGTATCCAGTTGATCGGCTCCACCCTGCGCAGCCGCGACGCCGACTACAAGGCCGGCTTGCTGGCGGAGATGGAGGAGAAGGTCTGGCCGCTGTTCACCCAGGGCAAGCTGTCGCCGCGGCTGGAGCGCACCTTCGCCATCGGCGATGTCGAGGCCGCGTTCGAGACTCTGGCCAGCAATACCGTGTCCGGCAAGCTGGCCCTGGTGATCGACAGCTCGCTGTCCTGACGGGCCTCCGGCAGGCTCGCGGCGATCGCGGGCCGGCCGGGACAGCTCAGGGCAGCTGGTTGCTCGCGTAGAAGGCGGTCAGCACTTTGACCAGATGGGCCAGGTCCTGGCTGCCGGCCAGCTCGCGAATCGAATGCATGGCGAAGGTTGGCAGGCCGATGTCGACGGTGCGTACGCCCAGCTGGCTGGCGGTGATCGGGCCGATCGTCGAGCCACAGCCCATGTCGCTGCGAGTGACGAAGCTCTGCACCGGCACCTCGTTTTCCAGACAGAGATGGCGGAAGAAGCCGGCGGTTTCGCTGCTGGTGGCATAGCGCTGGTTGTTGTTCACCTTGATCACCGGGCCGGCGTTGAGCTTCGGACCGTGGTTGCCGTCGTGCTTGTCCGCATAGTTCGGGTGAACGGCGTGGGCGTTGTCCGCGGAGATCAGCAGCGAATGGCTGACCGCACGCTGGAAGTCGTCTTCGTCAGGCAGCAGGCGACGCAGTACCTGCTCCAGGAACGGGCCATCCGCGCCGCACATGGAGGTAGAGCCGACTTCCTCGTGGTCGGTGCAGACCAGCACGCAGGTATGTTCGCGCTCGGCAGCGAGCAGGGCCTGCAAGCCGGCAAAGCACGACAGCAGGTTGTCCAGCCGAGCCCCTGCGATGAAATCTCCATGCAGGCCGATGACCGCGGCGCTCTGGGTGTCGTAGAAACTCAGTTCGAAATCCAGCACCACATCGGCGACCAGCCCATGCTCACGGCCGAGCTGATCGGCGAGCAGTGCACGGAAGTCCGGGCTTTCCTGGCTGGCAATCTGCGCGAGGATCGGCGGTAGTTCGTTCTGCGCGTTGATCGCCCAACCCTGATTGGCTTCCCGGTTGAGGTGAATCGCAAGGTTGGGGATCGTTGCGATCGGCAGCTTGAAATCGATCAGCTGGCTCTCGATGCGACCATCCCGGCTGTAGGTCACCCGTCCGGCCAGGGACAGATCGCGGTCGAACCAGGGGGCCAGCAGGGCGCCGCCGTAGACTTCGACTCCTACTTGCCAGAACCCCTGGCGCTGCAGTTCCGGCTGTGGCTTCACACGCAGACAGGGGCTGTCGGTGTGGGCTCCGACCAGACGCAGGCCGTGCTCGACCAGCGATTTGCTGCCCAGCTGAAACGCCACGATGGCCGAATCGTTACGGGTGACGTAGTAGCGTCCACCAGGTTCGGTGTGCCAGACCTCGCGCTCATCCAGCGCACGGTAGCCGGCCGCCTGCAGTGCCTGGGCGAGATTCTGGGTGGCATGGAACGGGGTGGGCGATGCCTGCAGGTACTCGATCAGGCCTTGGTTGAGAGCTTTGCGCATTTCGGACTCCGGACTGCAAGGTCACGAAGTCTATCCCATCGCATGGCATGGCTGCATTCCCACGGCCTCACCTGCGCCGAGCGATGGCCTCGAACAGATGCCAGTGCTTGTCTTGGCCGGTCGCCGTCTTGCCGTCGAACTCGATCTCGTTGAGCTCCAGCAGCTCCCAGTCTTCGAACAACTCCAGAAGCTGCTCATAACGGTGACAGGTGAGGTTGCGCCCCGCCCAGCTGTCACGAAGCCCGAAAAAGTGACCGCTGAACAGGCCACCCCTGCACAGGCACTCCATGATGCGCGTCCAGAGACTCGTGAATGCCTCCGGTTTGCAGAACGGTAAAGCGAAACTGGCATTAACCAGCTCGACGGTGGGAAGGGGAGCACCACTCTCGAATGGCTCGCAGAGCGTGGTGAGCTTATGCACACCGGTGTCCACCTGTGCCCGCAGCGCATCGAGCGCGGGGCTGGACTGATCGAGTGCGACCACGCTCCAGCCATCGCGCAGCAGCGCCAGGCTGTCGCGACCTGCGCCGCAGCCCAGGTCAAGCGCGGTTCCGGGAGGCGCTTTCCAGAGGTTGAGCGCCTTGCGCAGGCTGGGATGTTCGGGGGCGCCGCGGGTCGCCTGAAGAAATCGCTCCATCAGAATGGCGCGGGACACTCGAAGCGCAGGCGCTCGCCTGTCTGCGGATGAGTCAGGGTAAGCATACTGGCGTGCAGGCACAGCCGCTCATGCGCGTGCAGCGCCTGTTCATGCGCGTAAAGCCGGTCGCCGAGCAACGGGTGACCGATCGACAGCATGTGCACCCGCAGCTGGTGAGAGCGCCCGGTGATGGGGGTCAGTTCGACGCGGCTGTAGTCGCCGCAGCGTTCGAGTACGCGCCAGAAGGTCAGCGCATGCTTGCCCAGTTCGTGATCGACCACATGCCGTGGCTTGGTCGGCGGGTCGTAACGCAGTGGCAGGTCGATGCTGCCACTGTCCTGCTCCGGCTGGCCCCAGCACAGCGCGGTATAGGCCTTTTCCGTTTCGCGGTCATGAAACTGACGGGACAGCTCGCGGTGCGTATCGGCGTCGCGGGCGAGCACGATGAGCCCGGAGGTCTCCCAGTCCAGGCGGTGCACGATGCGGGCTTCGGGGTAGCCGTTCTCCTGCAGGCGGGTCACCAGACAGTCACGATTGTCTTCAGCCCGTCCTGGCACGGAGAGCAGCAGGGTCGGCTTGTTGATCACCAGCAGGGCGGCGTCCTGGTGAATGATCTGGATGTTGCTAAGAGGCATTGTTCTTCCCACAAACGAAGACGGCGACCCGTGGGCCGCCGCTTCTGTACGCCGTGCCGCTCAGCGATCCGGCAGGGTGATGTTCAGTTCGAGAATCGAGCAGCTGCCCTGATCCTCGAGGGCGACCTGAACCTGATCGCTGTCGATGTTGACGTACTTGCGGATCACCTCGACCAGCTCCTTCTGCAATGCCGGCAGGTAGTCCGGCTCGGTGCGCTGGCCGCGTTCGTGGGCGACGATGATCTGCAGGCGTTCCTTGGCAATGGCGGCCGGTGTTTCCTTCTTCTTGCGTTCACGGAAGAAGTCGAAGAGGTTCATTCGCGGCCTCCGAAAAGTCGTTGCAGGAAGCCAGGCTTCTTGACGTCGAGGAAGCGGTGCGCCACTTCCTTGCCCAGCAGGCGATCCACCGCGTCGCTGTAGGCCTGACCGGCATCGCTCTGGTCATCGAGGATCACCGGGATGCCCTGGTTGGACGCCTTGAGCACAGCCTGCGACTCGGGGATCACGCCCAGCAGGCGGATGGAGAGGATTTCCTCGACGTCTTCGACGCCGAGCATTTCGCCCTTGGTGACGCGCTCAGGGTTGTAGCGGGTCAGTAGCAGGTGTTCCTTGATCGGCTCTTCGCCGTTTTCGGCGCGACGCGACTTGCTGGCCAGCAGGCCGAGCATGCGGTCGGAGTCGCGTACCGAGGAGACTTCCGGGTTGGTCACGACGATGGCTTCGTCGGCGAAGTACATGGCCAGATGCGCGCCTTTCTCGATGCCCGCCGGGGAGTCGCAGATGACGTATTCGAAGTTCTTGCCCAGCTCGTCGATCACCTTGCCGACGCCTTCCTGGGTGAGGGCGTCCTTGTCGCGCGTCTGGCTGGCAGCCAGCACGTAGAGGTTCTCCAGACGCTTGTCCTTGATCAGGGACTGGGTGAGGGTGGCATCGCCATTGATGACGTTGACGAAGTCGTAAACCACCCGGCGTTCGCAGCCCATGATCAAGTCGAGGTTCCGCAGACCGACGTCGAAGTCGACGATGACAGTCTTGTGGCCGCGCAGAGCGAGGCCGGTACCGATGGCGGCGCTGGTGGTGGTTTTACCAACGCCACCTTTGCCGGAAGTGACTACGATGATCTTGGCCAAGGTGATTCACCCTAAAAATTGAAAAATCGGGTCCTTCCGCCCGGTTTTGGCGTCAGGATTGCCCGTTTGGTCCTTGAAAATTCGCGGCAGTATCCGTTAAAGGCGGGTGATGTTCAACACGTCGCCGGAGAGGCTGATGCGTACCGCTTCAGCCCAGAGAGGATCGCGTCGCAGGTCCTCGGCGACCTTGTATTGGCCGGCGATGGAGACCATTTCCGCTGCGAGCTGCTGGCAGAAGATCCGCGCCGAAGTATCGCCCTTGATGCCAGCCAGGGCGCGACCGCGAAGCGGACCGTAGACATGGATGTTGCCATCGGCGAGAAGTTCCGCACCGGGGCTTACCGGCGCCAGCACAATGAGGTCGCCGCCCTGTGCGTAGATCTGCTGGCCGCCGCGGATGGGCGTGGTGACCACGCGGGTCGGGCGGTAGACCGGTTCGGCAGGCTTGGCCGGAGCCTTCGATGCCAGGTCGACCTGGCGCTCGCGAGCCCCCGAAGGCGGCAGCACCGGTAGATCCAGCACCGCCGCTGCTTCGATATGCGCCGGCTCGCTGGCGCGCAGGGCCAGAGTGCGCAACCGATGCTTGCGGCAGAGTGCGACCAATGCCTTGATGTCGATTTCCCGCGCCGCCTCGGGCAATTTGTCCAGCGCCAGGACCAGCGGCGTATTGTTGAAGAAGTCCGGGGCTTGCTCGACCTTGGCCGCGAGCTGTTCGTCGAGACGTTCGATGTCGTTGCTGGCCAGCTCCAGCACGGTGATGGCGAGCATGCTGCCCTTGAGCTGGAAGGCTGGGGACTGGTCGGGGAGGTCGGCTTGGCTCATGGTCTGCCTGCTGCGGTAAATGGCGAGGACTTATAACGAGGTGTGCCGCTGCCTGCAACCCGCCGCGTGTGTCCCGGGCGATCGCTGGTGCGCCGAGGCTCGGTCAACCACGCCTTTTGCCGCTAGAATGCGTCGCTTCATCGGTTGTCGAGCTATTCATGGACCGTCCTCAGTTTCGTGCGTACTTTCTGCATCCACGCTTCTGGCCGCTGTGGCTGGGGCTTGGACTGCTCTGGCTGCTGGTGCAGTTGCCGTATCCGCTCTTGCTGCAACTGGGCCGTGGGCTCGGCGCGTTGATGTTCCGATTCGCCGGTTCCCGGCGCTACATCGCGCGACGCAACCTGGAACTGTGCTTTCCCGAACTCAGCCAGGCGCAGCGTGAACGTCTGTTGCGCGAGAACTTCGCGTCCACCGGCATTGCTTTCTTCGAGATGGCGATGAGCTGGTGGTGGCCGCAGGCGCGCCTGCAGCGGCTGGCAAAGATCGAGGGACTGGAGCATCTGCAGCAGGCCCAGGCGGCCGGGCAGGGGGTGATCCTAATGGCGCTGCATTTCACCACGCTGGAAATCGGCGCCGCATTGCTCGGTCAGCGCCACACCATCGATGGCATGTACCGCGAGCACAAGAATCCGCTGTTCGACTATGTACAGCGCCGCGGACGCGAGCGGCACAACCGCGACGCCACCGCCATCGAGCGGGAAGACGTGCGGGCCATGCTCAAGGTGCTGCGTGCCGGCCGCGCCATCTGGTACGCGCCGGATCAGGACTATGGCCGCAAGCAGAGTCTGTTCGTCCCGCTGTTCGGTATCCAGGCCGCCACGGTGACCGCCACCACCAAGTTCGCTCGGCTAGGCAGGGCCAAGGTCGTACCGTTCACGCAGGAGCGCCTGGCGGATGGTTCGGGTTATCGGCTGGTGATCCATCCGCCGCTGGAGGATTTCCCTGGCGAGAGCGAGGAGGCTGATTGTCTGCGCATCAATCAGTGGGTCGAGGAGGCCGTCAGCGCCCTGCCTGAGCAGTATCTCTGGGCGCACCGGCGCTTCAAGACCCGGCCGGACGGCGAGCCGGGGCTGTACAAGAAAAAGAAGAAGCGCAAGGCGGTGTAATGCGCTTTCCTGCCCGTGCAGCGTGGCGGCGTGTGGTGCGCTAACACCACCCCATAGGTGACGGCCGGCTACATCCCGGGCGGCATCCCGGTGGTTCCGGCCATCCAGTCGACCCAGCCGAATCAGGCCAGCGTTCCATCGCGGAAATCCCGCAGCGCCTGCTCGATCTCCTCCCGGCTGTTCATCACGAAGGGGCCGTATTGCACGATGGGCTCGCCCAGGGGGCGCCCGGCCAACAGCAGCAGGCAGGTTCCCGACTCGCTGTGCAACCGCACCTCACCATGTTCGGACAGGCGCACCAGCTGGCCTTTGCCCAGCGTGTGTTCGCCAAGGCGCAGCGCACCCTCGTAGACATAAAGCAGCAGCCGATGGCCTTCCGGCACCTGCGGGCTGATGCCGCTACCGGCCGGCAGATGCAGATCGAAAAGCTGCGGCTCGGTATCCGGACGCTGCACGACGCCCGGCTGCTCGATGCCGTCGACCTTCAGCGTGCCGGCGATGACTTTCGCCTGTACGCCGCTTGGCAGCGTCAGCTGTGGAATCTCCGCCGGTGCGAAGTCACGGTAGCCCGGCTCGCCGAGCTTGGCATGGGCGGGCAGGTTCAACCACAGCTGGAAGCCGCGCATGAGGCCTTGCTCCTGCTCCGGCATCTCGCTGTGGATCACGCCGCGCGCTGCGGTCATCCACTGCACGCCGCCACTTTCCAGCCGCCCGACATTGCCCATGTGATCCTCGTGACGCATGCGCCCCTCGAGCATGTAGGTGATGGTTTCGAAGCCGCGGTGCGGATGTGGTGGAAAGCCGGCGATGTACTCGTCGGGATCGTTGGAGCCGAACTCGTCGAGCATCAGGAACGGATCGAAGCGTTCCGGCGCGGCGCCACCAAATACGCGGGTAAGACTGACGCCGGCGCCGTCGGAAGTGGCGCGGCCGGTGGTGATGGAAAGGATTTCACGCTGGGACATGTCGAATGCCTCTGGTCTGGAATGTCACCAGAATAATGGTGCGGCTTCGATCAATGGTTGCGCATTATCGCTCTATCCAATCGACTGATTGGATCATTCCTTCACCATGAGGTCCCTCGCACGGCTGTAGACATAGCGCACCTTCTCGTACTCGAACGGCGAGTTCAGCTGGCCATAACGGAAGCTGGTGACGTGGCGGGCGTTGATGGCGCGCAATGCGGTCAGGCTCAGCTCGCCACCGGTGGTCTCGGAGTACTGGAGGAAGTCGACCTGTCGCTCGACGGCAAAATCGGTGACGCGGCCGGTGGCATCGCGCAGGTTGGAGGGGCCGAGAGCCGGAATGATCAGGTATGGCCCCTGGGGAACGCCCCAATATCCGAGCGTCTGGCCAAAGTCTTCGCTCTGGCGCACCAGACCCATGCGCGTGGCCGGGTCCCAGAGTCCGCCCACGCCCAGAATGCTGTTGAACAGGAAGCGGGCGGTGGCATTCGCCGCACGCTGTCCCTTGAGCTGCGCGACGCTGTTGAACAGCGTCGGAATCTCCCCGAGGTTGGCGAAGAAGTTGCTCACACCGGTGCGCACCGGTTGCGGCGTGACATAGCGATAGCCTCGCACCACCGGCAGCATCACCCATTGATCGAGCCGGTAGTTGAAGTGGTAGATGCGCCGGTTGACCGATTCGAACGGGTCGTAGACATCCAGCGCCTGAAAGGTGGCGCGCTCGAACTCACGTTGGTCCAGCCCTGGATTGAACTCCAGGTTGCGTAACGGATGGGTGAAGCCATCCTCGTCGACCGCCGGTGTGTCGGCGAAGGCCAGGCCGCTGAGCAGCAGCAGCGGCAACAGCATTCCTTTAGCCACGGAAGAACTCCAGCATGTGTTGGGCGTTGACGCGGTAGGTGAGGTTGCCGCAGTGGCCGCCGCGCGGATAGAGCGTCAGGCGATCGCCGAAGGTGCGGCGTAGAAAGCCGATGTCACCGGCACCGAGGATCACGTCGTCGGCGTTGTGCATGACCGCGATCTTCGGGCTCTGGCGCAGATAATCCTCGAGGGCATAGAGGCTGACCTGCTGGATCAGCTGCGGCAGGCTACCGCCGTCGTACTGCGCTCGCCACATGGGGATCAGCTGCTCGGTGATGTAGCAGTCGAAGTCGCAAAGCAGGGCGCGCTTGAAGAATGGCTCCAGGCGTGTGCCCTCGTTGATCGGATAGTCCTGCGGCACGATCAGTCCGCGACGGTTGATCAGGTCCGAGGTGAAGTTGATGTCGGCGGCGGAAAAACGGAACACCGAGCCGATCAGCATGGCCATCTGCTCGTCGCTGAGCTTCAGCGCCGACTGCTGGAAGTCGTAGAGCATCGCCTCGTCGAGGTCGATGTAGCCGCGCTGCCGGTAGTAGCGGGTGAGCTTTTCCAGCACCACCTCATAGAAGGTGGTGTGGTTGTCGATGCCGTCGACGCGGGTCTGCACCAATTTGTCCAGGTTACCGACCGATGTGTAGAGGTTCACCGGCGGGTTGAGCAGCAGCACGCGCTTGAAGTTGAAGCTGCCGCGGGTTTCGTCCAGCTGGCTGACGAACGCGGCGTTCAGCGCGCCGAGGCTGTAGCCGGTGAGGTGGAACTCGGTGACAGGCAGCTTGTGATGCCTGGCGCGAATGGCCTGCATGACCCGATAGAGATCCTTGGCATCGTCGGCACTGATGCCCGGTGTGGCATAGCGCGAGGCAGCGGACATGAAGTCGTAGCTGGTAGGCGAAGACAGCTGCACCACGTGGTAGCCGGCGCCGTAGAACAGCCGCTTGAGGGCCTCGGTCTTGCCCGCCGAGTAATGCGCACCGGTGCCGGAAATGATGAAGATCAGCGGCGCCGGCCCGCGCTGGCGTGCCAGGCGATAGCGCAGCTGTTTGACCGGCCAGAAGTTGTCCGGCAGGGTGAATTCGCGCTCCGGCCGCAGACGCAGGCTGTAGTCAGCCTGGTCGATGGCGTCGTCACTGGGTACCTCGGCGCGCAATGCGCTCGGCGTGCCGGCGATGGTCGCTTCGAAAGGATTGGCCAGGGGGTAGCCATACTCCTCGATGCTGAGATCAGCCGCGTGCAGCGGCGTAACGATAAGGGCGAGCAGGGCGGTCAGGCGCAACAACAGCTGCATGGTGTATCTCCGTTGACAGGCCATCGCGGCCTGTAGCGAGGCGGCAACGGATGTCTCGTGCCGCCTGTCCCATCAGAACTGCATTGGCAGCGCAGTGCAAGCCAACATCTCTATGGCAGCGGCGCGGGGAATTCGATCCCTGCGCGGGGAACGAAATGCCGACGGCTCGACAGTTGCTGTCGAGCCCCGATGGCAAGCGGTACCCGTGCGGGGCAGGCGTCAGGCCTGGTGGTGCAGCCAGGCATGCTTAGGAATCGCTGCGCTGCGTCTACTGCGTTCGAATCGCTGCCAGACCTTCTCGTGGAAGTAGAAACCTACCGAATTGCACAACGGCTCGATGGCGGCGACCAGTCCGCCGATGGCGATGCTGCCGGTCAGCGCGTAGGTCACCGAAAAGGCGATGCAGAAGTGCATCAGGGTGAACGTCACGGTCTTGAGCATGGCCTGTCTCCTTGTGCAGTCGAGAATCGTTCTCGCGACAAGGAGAGTCTGGTCGAGGTCGAGCAATGTCTGAAATCAACGTTCTGCATGTGCGACATAGCGCCACACTATTTGTGTTTGGAATTGTTGCGAAGCGCCGATTCATGCGGCTCGAGGGCTCTATGTCGGGCCTTTTCGCAAGACGCATTCAGACCAAAGTCGGGTGGTGTTCGCTTCGGCCAGGCCTAAAGTGGCCGCCCTGCCTCCATCAGGGGGCAGCGACCGTGGAGACAGATTCCAATGCACAATGAAAATGTTTACCGGCAGATCTATGCCAATCCGCGTTTCCAGGAGCTGGTGGCCAAGCGCGGGCGTTTCGCCTGGATGCTGTCGGCCGTCATGCTCGGCGCCTACCTCGCGTTCATCCTGCTGATCGCCTTCGAGCCAAAGATCCTCGGCATCCCGCTTGCCGCCGATACCGTCACCACCTGGGGCATTCCGGTGGGCGTAGGTGTGATCTTCATGGCTTTCATCCTGACCGGTGTCTATGTGCAGCGTGCCAACGGTGAGTTCGATCGCATCAACCAGGAAATCCTCAACGAGGCACAGAAATAATGATCCTGCGTTTCCTGATGACTGCCCTGCTGTTGGCAGTCTCGCCCGCGCTGCTCGCCGATGCCATTACCGGCGAAGTTCAGAAGCAGGCCACCAATTACACCGCCATCATCATGTTCGTGGTGTTCATCGTGTTCACCATGGGCATCACCAAGTGGGCGGCCAAGCGCAACACCTCGACCGCTGACTACTACACTGCCGGCGGCAGCATCACCGGCTTCCAGAATGGTCTGGCGATTGCCGGCGACTTCATGTCGGCGGCGTCCTTCCTGGGCATTTCCGCGCTGGTCTACACCAGCGGCTATGACGGCCTGATCTACTCCATCGGCTTCCTCGTCGGTTGGCCGATCATCCTGTTCCTGATGGCTGAACGCCTGCGCAACCTGGGCAAATTCACCTTCTCCGACGTGGCGTCCTATCGCCTCGGCCAGACGCAGATCCGTCTGCTCTCGGCATTCGGCTCGCTGATCGTGGTGGCCTTCTACCTGATCGCGCAGATGGTCGGTGCCGGCAAGCTGATCCAGCTGCTGTTCGGCCTGGACTACTACGTGGCTGTGGTGCTGGTCGGTGTGCTGATGGTCATGTACGTGCTGTTCGGCGGCATGCTGGCGACCACCTGGGTGCAGATCATCAAGGCGGTCCTGCTGCTGTCGGGCGCCAGCTTCATGGCCATCATGGTGATGAAGACCGTCGGCTTCGATTTCGGCAGCCTGTTCGCCGAAGCGGTGAAGATCCACGAGAAAGGCGCGCAGATCATGAGCCCGGGCGGTCTGGTTTCCGACCCGATCTCGGCGATTTCCCTGGGCCTGGCACTGATGTTCGGTACCGCCGGCCTGCCGCACATCCTGATGCGCTTCTTCACCGTGTCCGACGCCAAGGAAGCGCGCAAGAGCGTGTTCTACGCCACCGGATTCATCGGCTACTTCTACATCCTGACCTTCATCATCGGCTTCGGCGCGATCCTGCTGGTCAGCACCAACCCGGACTTCAAGGACGTGACCGGTGCGATCGTCGGCGGCACCAACATGGTCGCCATCCACCTGGCCAGCGCCGTGGGCGGCAATCTGTTCCTCGGTTTCATCTCCGCGGTCGCCTTCGCCACCATTCTCGCCGTAGTGGCCGGCCTGACCCTGGCCGGTGCCTCGGCGGTTTCCCATGACCTCTATGCCTGCGTGATCAAGCAGGGCAAGGCGCGGGAAGAGGACGAGATGCGTGTGACCAAGCTGACCACCCTGACCTTGGGCGTGGTGGCGATTCTGCTCGGCATCATCTTCGAGAAGCAGAACATCGCCTTCATGGTCGGCCTGGCGTTCTCCATCGCCGCCAGCTGCAACTTCCCCGTGCTGTTCCTTTCCATGTACTGGAAGGGGCTGAGCACGCGCGGTGCGCTGTTCGGCGGCGCGCTGGGCCTGATCACCGCGCTGGTGCTGACCATCATCAGCCCCACCGTGTGGGTCGACGTATTCGGCTATGCCGAGGCGATCTTCCCCTACAAGTACCCGGCGCTGTTCTCCATGGTCGCCGCCTTCGTCGGTATCTGGTTCTTCTCGGTTACCGACAAGTCCAAGCGGGCAGGGGAGGAGCGTGAGCGCTTCTTCGCCCAGTTCGTCCGTTCGCAGACCGGTCTGGGTGCAACCGGCGCCGTCGCTCACTAAGGCGATCAGCCGGCAAGCGAAAGGGCAGCCCGCGGGCTGCCCTTTTTCATTGGTGGCGGGCAATCACCGACCTGCACCGCGCCCATGTTGCCGTCATATTGCCTGCCGGGAACCGGGCGGTCAGCCCCATTGGCCGAGGGTTTGCGAGGGGCATTCATCAATCTGATGGATGCCGGTACGGCTCCGGGCATTCGCTAGACTCGCTGCCACTACCCGAACAACAAAGGCAGCACAACAATGCACAATCGCATGATGATCACCGGCGCCGGTTCCGGGCTCGGACGGGAAATCGCCCTGCGCTGGGCGCGCGACGGCTGGCAACTGGCGCTTTCCGACGTCAATGAGGCCGGGCTGGCGGAAACCCTGAAAATGGTTCGCGAGGCGGGCGGCGATGGCTTCACCATGCGCCGCGACGTACGTGACTACAGCCAGCTGATCGCCTTCGCCCAGGCCTGCGAAGAGAAGCTCGGCGGCATCGATGTCGTGGTCAACAACGCCGGCGTGGCATCGGGCGGTTTCTTCGACGAGCTGTCGCTGGAAGACTGGGATTGGCAAATCGCGATCAACCTGATGGGGGTGGTCAAGGGCTGCAAGGCGTTCCTGCCGCTGGTTCAGAAGAGCAAGGGCAAGATCATCAACATCGCCTCCATGGCGGCGCTGATGCAGGCGCCCGGCATGAGCAACTACAACGTGGCCAAGGCCGGTGTGGTGGCGCTCTCCGAGAGCCTGATGGTCGAGCTGCGCCAGGCCGAAGTGGGTGTGCACGTGGTCTGTCCGTCGTTCTTCCAGACCAACCTGCTGGATTCCTTCCGCGGGCCGACGCCGAACGTGAAGGCGCAGATCGGCAAGCTGCTGGAGTCTTCGCCGATCACCGCGGCGGACATCGCCGACTACATCTACCAGCAGGTGGCCAAGGGCGAGTTCATGATCCTGCCGCACGAGGAGGGGCGCATGGCCTGGAAGGTCAAGCAGCAGAATCCTCAGGCGATCTATGACGAGATGGCGCTGCTCGCCGAAAAGAAGCGGGCCAAGAGCAAGGCCGTCTGAATCCTGCCGGCCGCTGCCTTCAAGCGGCCGGTGCGGTTGCCTCCGGGGAGGCTGGGGAGTAGGGTTGCCTGTCCGGTTTCTTGCCGTAACCCTATGGATCGCTTGTGAATTTCCCTTCCCGCGGACTGTTGATGCTGGCCCTGGTGCTGGCAGCGATCAACCTGCGTCCTGGTATCACGTCCTTCGCCCCGCTGATCGAACGCATCGCCGAAGAGCTTGCCCTGTCCCGTGGCCTGATCAGCCTGACCACAGCCTTGCCGGTATTGCTGATGGGCCTGCTGGCGCCGTTGGCACCGCGGCTGGCGGTGCGCTTCGGACTGGAGCGCAGCATTGCCTTGTGTCTTGGCCTGATCGCCGCGGCGCTGGTGCTGCGCCTGTTCGGTCACAATGCCGTGTTGCTGATCGTCACCGCCGGCCTGGTCGGCGCCGGCATCGCCGTTGCCGGGCCGTTGTTGTCCGGTTTCATCAAACGTTACTTTCTCGAACGCATGGGCAAGGTCGCCGCCTGGTACTCGCTGAGCATGGCGGTGGGCGGGACCCTCGGCGTCGTGCTGACGGCGCCGGCCACCGAAGCGTTGGGCCAGCAGTGGAATGCCGGCCTGGCGGTCTGGGCGCTGCCAGCGGTGATGGCGCTGTTGATCTGGTTGCGGCTGCCCAATCAGCCGGAGGCCGCCAGTGAAAGCGGTGCGGGCTTGCCCTGGAATGAGCCGCGGGCCTGGCTGTTGAGCATCTACTTCGCGCTGCAGGCCGGGCTGTTCTACGCGCTGGCCACTTGGCTGGTGGCGCGTTATCACGAGGTGGGCTACAGCCTGCTGCAGAGCAATGCGTTCTTCAGTGGCTTCATGCTGATCGGCCTGCCGAGCGCCTTCGCCATGCCCTGGCTGGCGCAGCGCCTGGGCAATCGTAATCGCATCATGGCGACCTGCGGATTGCTGGCGACCCTGTGCCTGGCGCTGATCGCGCTGCGACCCGGCTGGCAGCCGCTGGTGGTCTGCATGCTGCTGGGTGTTGCGCTCAATGGCACCTTTTCCCTGGCGCTGATTTCGCCGATGTACGAAGCCGGCACGCCGCTGGCCGTCAGCCGACTCACCGCGATGATGCTCTGCACGGGTTACTGCCTGGCCTGCCTGACACCGGTGCTGGCCGGACTCGGTCGCGATCTGGCCGGGGACTATCGCATGCCATTCCTGGTGCTCACCGGCATGGCGGCGTGCATGTCACTGCTGGCGATGCGGCTGCGGCCACGACATGTCGATCGCTGAGCGGTCTGGCTGTGGCCTGCGTCACCGCTTGCCATGCCGCGGATGACCGGCTCGCCGTGCTGTGCTAGAAAGCTCGCCGTCCACGTCCCAACCTAGCGCGCCGGAGTTCTGCTTGGAGTCTGAATCCATCGTTTACGGCTGCATCCGCGATTGGCCATCCGCCGACCTCGAGCAGTGCCGCCAGCGCCGGGCGAACAATCTGGCCGCCGTGCAGGCGTTGCCGCAGGGTGAGGCCTGGCCGTTCATCGGCCGCGAGATGTTTTCCTTCTGCCGTGACGAGGATCTGGGCCTGTATCAGACCCAGGTGATCCACTTCGGCGCCAGTTACCGCGCCGTCGAGTACGAGTGGGCGCTGTGGGTGCAGCGCTTCGAGGCGCTGCTCAAACAGCTGTACTGGACCAGCGCCGTGGTGCACCTGGAGACCGAGCTCAACGGCACCCATACCTTTCGCTGGGAAACCGACTCGGGTAGCCACAGCCCGCAGCAGAGCGACCTACGCATGCGCTGCGCCTGGGAGCGGGAAAGCGGGTTGTTCGGCTGACCCCGGTGCGGCTCAGTCCAGCCACTCCCTGGGCACGTCGCGCTTGAGCGCGAGCTGGCACTGCTGACTGTCCGCATCGAAGACGATCACGGCTTGGCCTTTGTCCAGGGCGCGGCGTACCCGCGCGACCCGGGTTTCCAGTGGCGTTTCGTCGCCATTGTCGGTGCCGTCACGAGTGACGAAATCCTCGATGAGGCGGGTCAGGGTGTCCGGTTCGAGCTGGTCGTGGGGTATGAGCATGGGGCTTCTTCGGTAAGACGGAGGGGCGATGCTAGGTCGCGCCGCCCTGCAGGTAGCTGTCCAGGCAAGCATACAGCTGCCGGCTCTCCAGCGGCTTACCGATGAACTCGTCCATCCCGGCGTCGAGGCCACGCTGGCGGTGCTCGGCCAGCACATGGGCGGTCACCGCGATGATGGGCACGGCCTGCAGCTGCTGTTCCGCTTCCAGTTCACGGATCTGGCGGCTGGCCTCGAAACCGTCCAGCTCGGGCATTTCGCAATCCATCAGGATCAGCTGAACGGCGTGCGGATCGCGGCGGTAGAGATCCACGGCCTGGCGGCCGTTGTCGGCGAGCTGCACGGCGTAGCCGCGTTTCTTCAGCAGGCCGCGCACCACCATCTGGTTCACCGGATTGTCTTCGGCGACGAGGATGCAGGGTTCGCCCTGCGGCTGCGCCGGTGAGGGTGAACCGCGCTCGCCGGCGGTTGCCGGTTCCTGGGCGTAGAGCATTTGCAATGCCTCGCGCAGCGGCGCGCTCTGCAGCGGCAGCGCCAGACTGACCAGACGCAGCCCCGGCGTGACGGGTGGCGGCTCGTGAATCGGCGAATAGAGCATCAGCACGCGCTGATTGCTCTCCAGATGCGGGCGCAGACGTTCCAGCCACTGGCTCGGACTGCCCGGCCAGGGCGCCAGCAGTACCAGCAATGGCGGGGCGGTGAAGTCGGCAAGGCAATCCGGCAGGCGCTCCGGGTCCTGACAACGCTCGGTACGCATGCCCCAGCGACGCAGCAGATGACTGAGTGCCTCCAGCCCTTGGGCGTCCTGCGAGGCGAGCAGCGCCGGCCGGCCCGCCAGCAGCTGGTTCAGCGGGTCTTCCACATCGCTGGCGGCATGCAAAGGAATCTCGAAGCAGAAACGGCTGCCACGGCCCGGTGCGCTCTGCACCTCGATATGGCCGTTCATCATTTCCACCAGCTCTTTGCTGATGGCCAGGCCCAGCCCGCTGCCGCCATAGCGGCGCGTGGTGCTGGAGTCGCCCTGGGAGAAGGATTCGAACAGCTGAGCCAGAACCTCCTGGCGCATGCCGATGCCGCTGTCGCTGACGCAGAACACCAGACGCCGCGAGCCGTCCTGAGTCTGCCGGCTGGACACTTCCAGCAGCACATGGCCATGTTCGGTGAATTTCAGCGCATTGCTCAGCAGGTTCATTAGAATCTGCTTGAGGCGGGTGGGATCGCCGCGGATGCGTCGCGGGACGCCGGGCTCCAGGCCGACGTGCAGGCTCAGCTGCTTTTCCAGCGCCTGGGCGGTGAACAGGCGAATGGTCTCGGAGATGAGGATTTCCAGGTCGAAGTCGATGTCTTCGAGGCTCAGCTTGCCGGAGCCGATGCGGGCATAGTCGAGAATGTCGTTGATGACTGCCATCAGCGAATTGCCGGAGCTGGAGATGGTATCTAGGTAGAACTGCTGGCTGCGATCCAGCGGCGTTTCGCGCAGCAGTTGCAGCATGCCGAGCACGCCGTTGAGCGGAGTACGGATCTCGTGGCTCATCTTGGCGAGGAAGCGGCTCTTGGCCTCGTTCTCGCTGGCGGCCCGCTCGGCAGCCTCGCGGGAGCGGTAGCCCTCTTCCTTGAGCAGGTTGATGCGGTCGGCAAGTCCGATGGACAGGGTGATCAGCTCGAAAGCGACGCTGGCTTTCACCACGGCCGCCCCGTATAGCCCCAACAGCTCGATGCCGAGGGAGCCGGCGGTGACCAATATGAAGGATGCCAGCAGCACGCCCCAGGCCAGGGTGTAGTACACCCCGTAACGCACGCCGCGGCGCCAGACGAAAGCGCCGGTGAGCAGCAGGCCGGTCGAGGTGACGATCACGGTGATGCTGGCCAGAATGCTCCAGGTCTGCACGTCCAGCAGCAACCCGGAAAGCATGCTGCCGAGCGCCACAAGCAAGGTGCAGCGCAATACCAGGTCGAGCCCGGGGAATAGCTCGCGGGTATGCAGGAAGTGCCGGCTGAACTGGATGGCAATCAGGCAGTGGCTGAACATCAGCACGTAGATGCCCTGAGCGACCCAGCCGCCATCGTCGGCCAGCCACTTGACCAGGAAACCGTCGAAGGACAGGGCGAACAGGCCGACGTTAAGGGTATAGACCAGGTACCAGAAATAGGCCGGCTCACGCAGCGAGGCGAAGAGGAACAGGTTGTAGCAGAACATCGCGAACAGCACGCCGTAGAAGGCGCCGCTGAGCCCGTTCAGCTCCTCGTGCTGGGACGCGCTGGCATTGTAGGTGCTGAAGTACAGCGGCACGTAGAGCGTGCTGGTGGTCTTGATGCGCAGCAGCAGGGTGGTTTCGCCGGGCGGCAGGTTCACCGGAAACCAGAAATTGCTGACCTTCACCGGGCGCTCGGCAAACGGGTGGAGGTCTCCAGTCAACTGCTGGCTCAGGCTGCCATCGGGGTATCGCAGGAACAGCTCGATATGGTCGAGCAGCGGGTAGTTGATCTCGATGAAGCCGCTCAGCGGCTCGGCGAGACGGTTGGACAGACCGGCGCGCAGCCACCAGGTCGAACTGTTCTTGCCTTCGTTGACGTGGCCACCCTCGACGGCACGAAAGCGCTCGGGCGGTAGTGCCAGGACCTCATCGACGTCCAGACGGCCGGTGCGGTCTTCCAGGTAGAAGGTGCCATTGCCGAGGGACTGGCGCGTATCGATCGAGTCGAGCGCCACAGGCGTGAATGCCCAGGCTTGAAGCGACAGGCAAAACAGCAGCAGAGCCAGGCATAAACGCGGCAACATTTTTCGATCCGGCAGGTGCGCCCGTTGGGCAGGGCGACACAGATTAGTAGAGCGGTGTGACGGTACCGATTCCTTCGGGCTCTACATGGCGCCTTCAGAGTGCCGCACGTCCTTGTCCGGACAACTTTGCCGAGTTACGCGCCGAGCGGCAAGCCTCGCCTGCGGCAAAGCAGGCGGCTTGTCACGCAATCGGATTTCAGCTGTTGCGCTCCTGCGGATTGGAATGGCGGCCGATCAGGGTATCCACCGGCGGCACGCGGGTATCGTTTTCCATCTGCGCATCGTGCTCCAGTTGATGGCTGAAGCGCTCCAGAGAGTCCTTCGCGTGCTGGGCATCGCTGGCGAATACCGGCTGGCTGAGCATGTAGCCGCAGAGCAGCCGGCTCATGGCGGCGAGGCTGTCGATGTGGGTGCGCTCGTACCCATGGGTGGCGTCGCAGCCGAAGGCCAGCAACGCGGTACGGATATCGTGCCCGGCCTCCACGGCCGATTGCGCATCGCTGTGGTAGTAGCGGAACAGATCGCGGCGTACCGGAACCTCGTGCTCGGTTGCGAGCTTGAGCAGATGGCGCGACAGGTGGAAGTCATAGGGACCGCCGGAATCCTGCATCGCCACGGTGACCGCATGCTCGCTTGAGGCCTGGCCCTTGGCGGCGGGGGCGATGTCGATGCCGACGAACTCGCTGACATCCCAGGGCAGGGCGCCGGCGGCACCGGAGCCGGTTTCCTCGGTGATGGTGAACAGCGGGTGCACGTCGATCGGCGGCTCGCGGCCGCTTTCCACGATGGCCTTGAGCGCTGCCAGCAGGGCCGCGACACCGGCCTTGTCATCCAGGTGGCGAGCACTGATGTAGCCGCTCTCGGTGAACTCGGGCATGGGATCGAAGGCGACGAAATCACCAACGTTGACCCCCAGCGCACAGGTTTCGTTGCGGCTGTAGGTGTAGGCGTCCAGGCGCAGTTCGACGTGGTCCCAGCTGACCGGAGCCTCGTCCACCGCGGTGTTGAAAGCGTGCCCGGAGGCCAGCAGCGGCAAGACGCTGCCGCGGATCACCCCGGTATCGGTGAAAACGCTGACGCGGCTGCCCTCGGCGAAGCGGCTCGACCAGCAACCCACCGGCGCCAGGCCCAGGCGGCCGGTATCGTGAATCTCGCGGACGATGGCGCCGATGGTGTCCAAGTGCGCGGCGACCGCGCGGTCCGGGCTGTAACGGCGCCCCTTGAGCGTGGCGCGGATGGTGCCGCGGCGGGTCAGCTCGAAGGGGATACCCAGTTCGGTCAGTCGCTCGGCGACGTAGCGCACGATGGTGTCAGTGAAGCCGGTGGGGCTGGGGATGGCGAGCATCTCCAGCAGCACCCGTTGCATGTAGTTGAGATCGGGCTCGGGTAGTTGTGCGGTCATGGAAACCTCCCGTTGACGGCGGCCTTGCAGCCACCCGATGAAATGAATGGAGACAGCGTGATGGGCGCCCGTGGGCTGCCCGTCGATGGATGGCCTGCGCCCGGCCGAGGCCGGGCGGGAGGCGATCAGCCAGCGACGCTGAGCGGAAAGAGCAGGTCGATGAAGCGCTCGGCGGTCGGCTGCGGCTCGTGATTGGCCAGGCCGACGCGCTCGTTGGCTTCGATGAAGACGTACTCCGGCTGGTCCGGCGCCGGCACCAGCAGGTCGAGGCCGACCACCGGGATGTCCAGCGCGCGGGCGGCTCGCACAGCGGCATCGATCAGCACCGGATGCAGCTGGGCGGTGACATCCTCCAGCGTACCGCCGGTGTGCAGGTTGGCGGTGCGACGAACGGACAGGCGCGTGCCCTCGGGCAGTACGCTGTCGAAATCGAAACCGGCGTCACGCAGGCAGCGCTGGGTTTCCTCGTCCAGCGGGATCTGGCTCTCCCCACCGGTAGCGGCCTGGCGCCGCCGGCTCTGCTTCTCGATCAGCGCGCCGATGCGGGTGCGGCCGTCACCGATGACTTCGGCCGGGCGGCGGACGGCTGCCGCAACCACCTCGTAGCCGATGACCACGATGCGCAGGTCCAGGCCCGGATGGTAGCTCTCCAGCAGCACCCGGCTGTCGTACTGGCGGGCGCGCTGGATCGCTTCCTCCATCTCGGCACCGTCACGCAGGTCCACCGCCACGCCCATGCCCTGCTCGCCATCCACCGGCTTGACCACCACGCTGCCATGTTCGGCGAGAAAGGCGGCGTTTTCCTCCGCCGTGCCAGCCAGCCGCTGCGCCGGCAGGCAGATCCCGGCGTGGGACAGGGTGCGGTGGGTCAGGCGCTTGTCCTGGCAGAGCGTCATGCTCACGGCCGAGGTGAGATCGGACAGCGACTCCCGGCAACGCACCCGCCGACCACCCTGGGTGAGCGTGAACAGTCCGGCCTCGGCATCGTTGACCTCGATCTCGATGCCGCGCCGGCGGGCTTCGTCGACGATAATCTTGGCGTAGGGGTTGAGCTTGGCTTCCGGCCCTGGGCCGAGGAACAGCGGCTGGTTGAAGCTGTTCTTGCGCTTGACGGTGAAGGTCTGCAGGTCGCGGAAGCCGAGCTTGGCATAGAGCGCCTTGGCCTGCTGGTTGTCGTGCAGCACGGACAGGTCCAGGTAGGCCAGGCCGCGCCCCATGTAGTGCTCGATCAGATGGCGTACCAGTGCCTCGCCGACGCCAGGTCGCGGGCAACTGGGCGAGACTGCCAGGCACCAGAGGCTCGAACCGTTTTCCGGATCGTTGAAGGCGCGGTGGTGGTCGATGCCCATCACGCTGCCGATGATCTGCCCGGAGGTGTCGTCCTCGGCCAGCCAGTACACCGGCCCGCCTTGCTCGCGTGGCGTGCAGCGCTCCGGGTCGACCGGCATCATGCCGCGCGACTGATAGAGGCCGTTGATCGCATGCCAGTCCGCCTCGCTCTGGGCGCGGCGCACGCAGAAGCCGCGAAATGGTTTCTGTGACGGGCGGTAGTCGCTGAACCAGATGCGCAGAGTGTCGGAGGGATCGAGGAAAAGCTGCTGTGGGGCGTAGGACAGGACCTGATGGGGCGCCGCCACGTACAACGCGATATCGCGTTCGCCGGCCTGCTCGTTGAGCAGCTCGGCGGCAAGCTGCGCGGGATCCGAATAGGTGTGGCCGACGAGGATGCGCCCCCAGCCGCAGTGCAGGACCACCGGCCCACAGGGTTCTTCCTGACCATCCTCCGCGAAGCGTGCCTGCAACCGCTGGTAGGTCGGGGCCTGGCCGCGCAGCAGGCGCTGACCGTAGGCTTGGGACTTCTGCATGGTACGTTCCTTGATGCTAAGTCACGAACCGGCCAGCGGCGGGGCGAAACGGTCGCCCCCGGGGCGCGTGCCAGCCGCAGCCGTTCGTGAGCGGGTTATTGGGGCCGTCTAGCCATGGCGCGACCTCATCGATGCCCCTAGAGGCCTTGTTCGCTCAACCATAGGTTGACCGCCGCCAGCTGCCAGAGTTTGGAACCGCGCAGCGGGGTAAGCTGGCCATCCGGATCGGCGAGCAGCTTCTCCAGCATCTGCGGGTTGTACAGCCCGCGCTCCTGGCTGGGGTCGAGCAACATCTCGCGCACCCAGTTCAGCGTGGCACCCTGCAGGTGCTTGAGGCCCGGCACCGGGAAGTAGCCCTTGGGCCGGTCGATCACCGCGGCGGGGATCACCTGGCGTGCGGCTTCCTTGAGTACGTACTTGCCGCCTTCGGGCAGCTTGAACTTCGCCGGAATCCGCGCCGACAGTTCGGCCACGCGGTAATCGAGGAACGGCGTGCGCGCCTCCAGGCCCCAGGCCATGGTCATGTTGTCCACGCGCTTGACCGGGTCATCCACCAGCATCACGGTGCTGTCGATGCGCAGCGCCTTGTCCACCGCGGCCTCGGCACCCGGCTGGGCGAAGTGGCGGCGCACGAAATCACCGGAGAAATCGCCCTGCACCCATTGCTGCTGCATGGTCTGGGCATATTCCTCGTAGCTGCGGTCGCGGAACGCGGCGAGGTAGGCCGCCACCGGGTCCTCGGCACCATCGACCAGCGGATACCAGTGGTAACCGGCGAACAGCTCGTCCGCACCCTGGCCGCTCTGCACCACTTTGCAGTGCTTGGCCACTTCCCGCGAGAGCAGGTAGAAGGCGATGCAGTCGTGGCTGACCATCGGCTCGCTCATGGCCTGGAAGGCTGCCGGCAGCTGCTCGAGGATTTCCTTTTCCTGGATGCGCAGCTGGTGATGGCGGGTGTTGTAGTGCTTGGCGATGATGTCCGAGTACTTGAACTCGTCGCCGCGCTCGCCGCCGGCGTCTTCGAAGCCGATGGAAAAGGTCAGCAGGTTGTCGTCGACACCGGCCTCGCGCAGCAGACCCACCAGCAGGCTGGAGTCGACGCCGCCGGACAGCAGCACGCCGACGTCCACCGCAGCACGCTGACGGATCGCCACCGCTTCGCGCATGGTGTCCAGGGTCAGACGCTTCCAGTCTTCGAAGCTGTAATCGCGCTCGTCTTCGCGGGCACCGAACTGCAGCTCCCACCAGCGCTCGGTGGTGGTCGTGCCATCGGCGTCGACACGCATCCAGCTGGCCGGGGGTAGCTTCTCGATGCCGGCAATCAGGGTGTCCGGTGCCGGGACCACGGCATGGAAACTCATGTAATGGTTCAGCGCCACTGGGTTCAGCACACCGGCGATGTCGCCGCCCTTGAGCAGGGCCGGCAGCGAGGAGGCGAAGCGCAGGCGCTGGTCGGTGCGTGACAGGTACAGCGGCTTGACGCCGAGGCGATCACGGGCGATGAACAGCTGCTGGCGGTCCCGCTCCCAGATAGCGAAGGCGAACATGCCATTAAGGCGTGGCAGCAATGCCTCGCCCCAGGCGTGGTAGCCCTTGAGCAGCACCTCGGTATCGCCTTCGGAGAAGAAGCGATAGCCGAGGTTTTCCAGCTCTGCGCGCAGTTCGGGGTAGTTGTAGATGGCGCCATTGAAGACCATCGACAGGCCGAGAGCCGAATCGATCATCGGCTGGCCGGACGCCTCACACAGATCCATGATCTTCAGGCGTCGATGGCCGAGGGCCAGCGGCCCCTGGCTGTGGAAACCGCACGCGTCCGGGCCGCGTGCCGTCAGGTGTTGGGTGATGCGTTCAACCGCGGCCAGATCGGCGGGGCGGTTATCGAAACGAAGTTCTCCAGCTATGCCACACATAAGGTCCTTACCGGTTTTGCCGTTGGGGAGTGTGACTGACCCGTCATCGCCTAAGTTCAGCTTTTCGGACCAGCGCAGCGGCGCTGGATCGGCGTGTGGCCGGGTCAGTCATCTTTTTACACCAAAGCAAAAAAATGCTTTGATGTCAAAGTGAGTGGGTCAATAAAAGCGTGATTATGGCTGAGCAAACAGTTTCAAATGAAATCAATGCGCTGGAGGTTCAGGCCTTCGAACTGCCGCTGTTCCAGGCCATGCGCCGGCTGCAGCAGGATGCCGAAGTGCATGCCAAGCGTCTGGCGCGTTACGGCGGCCTGAGCCCGGTGCAGCTGATGATCCTGCAGGTGCTGGCCGGTGAAGGCCAGATGACCGCCAGCGCCCTGAGCCGGCGTGTGAGCCTGACCGCCGCGACGCTGTCCGGTCAGCTCGATCGACTCGAGGAACGCGGGTTGCTGCAACGTCAGCGCGACGACCAGGACCGCCGCCGCCAATGGCTGCTGCTCAGCGACAGCGGCCGGGAATTGCTGCAGGACGCTCCGGCGTTGCTGCCGCCGGAATTCCGCACACGTTTCGCCGCGCTGCCGCCGTGGGAGCGCCACGCGCTGACGGCGGCCTTGCTGCGTGCCGCCGAGCTTTGTGGCGATATGGAGTGACGTGGCCTAGCGCGTGTTCTCCAGGCTCTTGACCGTCAGTTCCAGGGCCTTGCGCATGTCGAGCCGAGCCGAGCGGCCGACATCGTTGTCATCCAGCCGATAGCCGCGCTCGGACGGCAGGATCGGCGCGGTAAGGTCGTCCGCCTCGGCCGGTTCGAAGTCCGAGTCGCGGCCGATGGTCATGGCGCTGCGGCGCAACAGTTCACGCACCTGATCGGGTTCGAGCTCGGGATTGACCGACAGCATGGCCGCCACCGCGCCGGCCACCAGCGGTGTGGCGTAGGAAGTGCCGCAGTGCACGTCGCCGCGCTGCTCTGGATCGAGCGTGGCGGCGCGCGTACAGGCTGCGGCAGTGATGTCCACACGCATGTCGACATTGGATGACTTGCGCTTGCGCACATAGTCCGGGTGTTCCACCGAAACATCTTTCTTGTCGTTGCGCTCGTGGCCGCCGACCACCAGCAGCTGCTCGGTGATGAAGGACGACGGCAGGCGATAATCGTCGCGCCCGGAGTGCGCCGACCCGTTGCCCGCGGAGTTGATCACCAGCACGTCGGGATGTTCGCGGCGCAGCCAGAGGAAGAATTCTTCCAGCAGCTCCTCGTAGCCGCTCATGGCGATGCCCGAGCGCAGCAGCGAATCCACCGGTTCACCTTCCACGTCCACCGTGCCGATGCGATGGATGCCCCAGCTCCAGTTGAGAATCCGCGCGCCGTCTTCGACCAGATTCACCGAGGCCGCTACATTGGCGGTGATGCCGGCGTCCGAGTTGCGCTCGACGATCACCTCGAAGCCCGGGCCGGTGCCGTCCAGGGAGGCGAGAAAGCCCTGGTCTCGGGCGTCACTGGCGTGAGCGGCGAGGATGCCGGCCACGCTGCTGCCGTGGTTGTCCGGCTTGTCGGCGTCGCGGGCATAGAGGCAGGTGCGCTGCTGGCGCGGATCGCAGGGCTGGAGGTATTCGGCGAAGTGCGGGGCGTCGAAGTCCACCGCGCGTTCGATGATGCCGATGCGTACCGGCGTGCGGTCGGCGGCGCGCTGGTCATCCGGGATGCGCTCGCGGTAATAGTCGACAGCATCGAGAAAGCGGTTGGCCGCCCATTCGCGATTCTGCCGGCGCGGCCGTTCCTGTTTGTCCTGTTCGTCGCTTTCCGCGGCGGATTCCTCGATCACCACGGCATCTACGCCGACCTCGCTGCCAAGGCGCAGCACCATGGCATCGCGCTCGGTCAGGTCTTTCACCGGCAGGCGCAACTGGTAGGTATTGAGCGGCGGGATGGCACCGACCACCTCGGCGCCGTACTTTTCGGCCAGCTGGCGGGCCTTCTCCAGACCTTCGTGGTCTTCCTCGATGATCAGGCTGACCAGATCGACATAGGTGGTGAGGTCATCCATGTTGCGCGCCACCTCGTCGGGCTTGGCGGCGAGTACCTGGCTGCGACCTGCCGAGAGCCAGACCGGATTGCTGCGCTTGCCGTCGTGCTCGAGCCACAGCGGGCCGCTGTGGACCTCGTCGGCGGGCAGGGTCAGACGCAGCTGATTGCCGTCGCGGCTGATCTGCTCGGCGGGCAGCGCCTCGCCGCTCAGCTTCAGGTGCACGTCGGCACGGGGCAGGCCGCGGGCATTCAGGCACCAGCTAAGCGCGTTCTCGGCGAACAGATCGCCGCACCGCGTGAGCTGGGCGATGCGCAGTTCCTCACTGGCAGCCACCGGGCCGGTGGCCATGGCCCCGAACATGGCGAGGCCGAGGGCGAACGAAGCAGGTAATCGACACGTCATGGGTCAACGCCGTTGCAGGTAGTTGACGCTGAACAGCCCGCGCGGATCGGTCCACTGGCCGCGGCAGTCGAAGCCGGCGGAGTCGGCCAGGGCGGCGAAGGAGTCCAGCGTGTACTTGTAGGAGTTTTCCGTATGCAGGCTCTCGCCGGCATCGAAGTGAAAACGTCGGCCCTCGATGGTCACATCCTGCGCCTCGGGGCTGATCAGGTGCATCTCGATGCGCGACTCGCCCTCGTTGAAGAACGCCCGATGGACAAAGCGCGACGGGTCGATGTCACTGTCCAGCTCGTTGCGGATGCGCTGCAGCAGGTTGAGGTTGAACGCGGCGGTGACATGGGCGCGGTCGTTGTAGGCCGCTTCTAGCACCGCCCGATCCTTGACCAGGTCGACGCCGATCACCAGGCCGCCGCCGGCCGGCAGCACATCGTGCAGGCGCTGCAGGAATGCCGCGGCCTCGGCGGGTGTGAAGTTGCCGATGCTCGAGCCCGGGAAGAACACCAGCGGGTGCTCGCTGGAGAAATCATCCGGCAGGTTCAGCTCATGAGAGAAATCGGTGCAGGCAGCATGCACCTCCAGCCAGGGGTAATCCGCGGCCAGGCGCTGGGTGCTGCTGAGCAGGAAGTCCTCGGAGATGTCGATGCCCAGGTAGCTGGTGGGGTGCAGCGCTTCCAGCAGGAGGCGAACCTTGCGGCTGGCGCCGCTGCCCAGTTCGATCAGGTCGCTGTGAGGGCCGGCGATGTCGAGGATGTCGTTGGCCGCCTCGGCGAGGATCTGCTCCTCGGTGCGGGTGATGTAATACTCCGGCTGCCGGCAGATCTGCTCGAACAGCTCGGAGCCGCGACGATCGTAGAAGAATTTCGGCGACGCCCATTTGGGCGTGGCGGCGAACCCGGCCAGGGTCTCGTCGCGCAGCGAGGCCTCGTGCGGCTGCTGCAGCTGATCGTGAAAATGTATCGCCAATGCCATGTTCAAAGCCCCCTGGCCAGGCGCAGCCCGGCGAACTGCCAGCGCATCGCCGGCTGGAAGAAGTTGCGGTAGGTCACCCGCACGTGGGATTCCGGCGTGGCGCAGCAGCCGCCGCGCAGCACCATCTGTCCAGACATGAACTTGCCGTTGTATTCGCCGAGGCTGCCTTCCAGCGGGCGAAAGCCGGGGTAGGGCAGGTAGGCGCTGGCGGTCCACTCCCAGACGTCGCCGAACAGCTGCTGCGGGCCGTGGTGACCGGCAGGCGCGGCGACCGGTTGCAGGTAATCGCTTTCCAGGAAGTTGCCACGCAGCGGCTGGTCGGCTGCCGCCACTTCCCACTCGGCTTCACTGGGTAGCCGTGCGCCGGCCCAGCGCGCATAGGCGTCGGCCTCGTAATAGCTGACATGGCAGACCGGCGCTTCCAGATCCAGCGTGCGCAGCCCGCCGAGGGTCATCTCGTGCCAGGCGCCATCCTCGCGCAGCCAGTACAGCGGGGCATTCCAGCCAGCCTGCTGGATCAGATCCCAGCCGTCCGACAGCCAGAGCTCCGGTCGCGCGTAACCGCCATCGGCGATGAAGGACAGGTACTCGCCATTGCTCACCAGGCGTTCGGCCAGTTGGAAATCTTCGACGAACTGGCGGTGCCGCGGTGTCTCGCAGTCGAAGGCGAACTCACTGCCAGCATGGCCGATATGCTGCACGCCGCCAGCGAACTCGTGCCAGCGCGGGCGCTCCGGGCTGCTCGGCTGCGGCCTGGCGAGGTCGTCGCGATAGACCGGGTGCATGGGGTTCTGCGCAAGAATGTGCTTGATGTCCATGAGCAGCAGCTCCTGGTGCTGTTGCTCGTGCTGCAGGCCCAGGCCGACGCGACGGACGATCTCGGCAGCCTGCTCGCGCGGCGGATTGACCAAGAGCTCGCCCATGGCCTGATCGACATGCCGGCGATAGGCATAAATCTCCTCGACCCCCGGACGCGACAGCACGCCGCGCCGCGTTCGCGGGAAGGGCAGGCCATGGGTCTGGTAGTAGGAGTTGAACAGGTAGTCGTAGGCCTCGTTCAGGCGCCGGTAGCCAGGCAGGTAGGGCAGCAGCACGAAGGTCTCGAAGAACCAGGTGACGTGTGCCAGATGCCATTTCGGCGGGCTCACCTCCGGTGTGCTCTGGATGACATAGTCCTCCACCTGCAGCGGCGTGCAGATCGCCTCGCTGGCGGCGCGCACCAGGCGGTAGCGCTGCAAAAGCTGATCGAGTTCGGCGAGTGCCGGGTGCGGATGTGGCTGCTCTGCCAGGTTGCCCATGGCGTTCCCCCCTGCGGTGTCTGCACGACCGAAACGGCCTCCCATAGCGACCCGACGGGCCGGGCAAAAGTTTCTGCTCGGTCCTGAACTCGCCTGACGCCTGGCCACTCCCTGTAGGAAGCCAAGCAGGAGTTCGATCCATGCGACAGTTTCTGATGCTGTGCTCGGCGCTCGGGCTCGCCGCCTGCGCCCAGCACGACACCGCGTCCTACACCGAGGCCGCGGGCAAGCCGAAAAGCGTCGAGACCCATGCCCTGGAGGCGGGGGCAAGGCTGTTGCAGGGGCAGGCCCCGCTGAATTCGGTGAGCGCCTATCTCAACGGCTTTCACTTCTACAACGGCGACATGAACGGACAGATGGAGGCGCACCACTACGTCACTCGTCTCAACGAGGACGTGATGCAGGCGCTGATCTACGACGGCAACGGCCGCGACGCCAAGCTGATGGGGGTGGAGTACATCATCAGCGCACGCCTGTTCGAGACCCTGCCGGAAGAGGAGAAGAAGCTCTGGCATAGCCACGACTACGAGGTGAAGTCCGGCAGCCTGGTTGCGCCGGGTCTACCGCAGGCAGCGGAAAGACGGCTTATGGAACAGGTGGTCAGCACCTACGGCAAGACCTGGCATACCTGGCATACCGATCGAGACAAGGAGCTGCCCTACGGCATTCCGGCGCTGATGATGGGCTTTACCGCCGACGGCCAGCTCGACCCGGCGCTGGAAAAGGCCCGTGACGAGCGCCTGGGTGTGGATACCCAGGCCAGGCGCCGTGACCGCGAATCGATCGTGCAACCTGAGGTCGACCCGGCTGCCAATGCCTGGGAGAGGGGTGAGGTCATCCAGTTGCAGCGGGTGCGTGGCGCGGGTGAACACCGGCATGGCGATACGGCCGGACCGGCGGAGATCAACGAGTCGGGCCGCCAGCAGCAACAGCAGCAACGCAGCGACCCGCACTGAACGCCGCGCCTATTGCTTGTCCTGCAGCGGCGGTGTCGGGCGGATCAGGATTTCGTTGACATCCACATGGGCCGGTTGCGACAGCGCATAGACCACCGCACGGCCGATGTCCTCCGGTTGCAGGGCATAGGCCGGCGGCTCGTCGAACAGTGGCGTATCGACCATGCCCGGCTCGATCAGCGTGACCCGTACACCGCTGCCGCGCAGCTCCTCGCGCACGCTCAGGCCCATGCCGGTCACCGCCCATTTGCTGGCGCTGTACATCGAACCGGGAATGACGAAGCGCCCTGCCGCCGAGCCGGTGAGCAGCAGATGGCCGCGGCTGGCCTTGAGCGCGGCGAGTGTGCAGCGCAGCGTCAGCCCGACGCCGTAGACGTTGGTCAGCAGCATCTCCTTCCATACCGCCGGGTCGGCCGCGCTGAAGCCGCCTTCGCTGCCCGGTATGCCGGCGTTGGCGTAGACCGCATCGAGCTGGCCGAAGCGCTCCAGCACCTGCTGCACCATTGCCTGCTGTTCGGCGTAGTCGGTGACGTCGCAGCGGATGGCGATGGCGCGCTGCGGACCGATTTCATCAACCAGCCGCTGCAGCTTGTCCGCCGAGCGCGCGGCAAGTGCCAGGCGATAGCCGGCCTTGGCGGCCTGGCGCGCGGTGGCCGCACCGATCCCGGACGAGGCGCCGGTGATCAACAGAACGGGATCGCTCATGCCGCCTCCTCAGTAGTTCGGAGTGGTTTCCGGAATGGCGCTGGCGTCGGTGATGAAGGGCATCGTCCAGGGCTCCAGGGTGCAGCCCTTGTCGATCAGCTCCTGGCGGGTCTGCTCGATGACCTGGGCCATGCGCAGCGGGTCGGCGTAGTCGCGCACCTGCGCTACCCGGGCGAGTTCTTCGCCGCTGCCGTTCATCACGGTGAAACCGAAGCTGTCGTCTTCGGGGTTGGCGCTGGTCACGCAGCCACAGGGCAGAAAGGCTTCCGAGGCCAGTTGCATCGCGTTGTCCAGGCTCAGGGGCGTTGTGGTCATGATCGTCTCCGTTGCGTTGCCGTTGTCTGGAGTTGACCGCCATATGCCGGTGCCGTTTCCCCACAGCCGACCGGCTGTCGCTTGTGCTATGGCAGGCGCGGCACCATATTCATCGGCATGAGCATGCCTGCCCCCGATCCGCTGTGCCGCTTCCATCCCGCCGTGGCGGGCTGGTTTTCCCGCAGCTTTCCCGCCCCGACACCGGCTCAGGCAGCAGCCTGGCCGTTGGTACGCGCCGGTCGCTCGACCCTGGTCGCCGCGCCGACCGGTTCGGGCAAGACGCTGACCGCCTTTCTCGCTGCCATCGACGCGCTGGTGCAGCAGGGCCTGACCGAGAGCGGGCTGGTCGACGGCACCCAGGTGCTCTACGTGTCGCCGCTCAAGGCGCTGTCCAACGATATCCATATCAACCTCGAGCAACCGCTGGCCGGCATCGGCGCCGAGCTGCAACGGCTCGGCCTGCCGCCGGTGGACATTCGCACCGCTGTGCGCACCGGCGACACGCCGCAGGCCGAGCGCAACGCGATGCGCAAGCGGGTGCCGCATATCCTGGTCACCACGCCGGAATCGCTCTACGTGCTGCTCGGCTCCGAGTCCGGGCGGCAGATGCTGCGCGATGTGCGCAGCGTGATCGTCGACGAGATCCACGCCATCGCCGGCAACAAGCGCGGCAGCCACCTGGCGTTGTCGCTGGAGCGGCTGGAGGCGCTCTGCGAACGGCCGCTGGTGCGCGTCGGGTTGTCCGCCACACAGAAGCCCATAGACGCGGTTGCGCGCTTTCTGGTCGGAACCGAGCGCCCTTGCGAGATCGTCGATATCGGCTATGGCCGCGCCCGCGACCTGGCGCTGGAAGTCCCGCCGGTGCCGCTGGAAGCGGTAATGAGCAACGATGCCTGGGCGCTGGTCTACGACCGCCTGGCCGCGCTGGCCGGCGAGCATCGGACCACCCTGGTGTTCGTCAACACGCGCCGCATGGCCGAGCGCACCACCCGCCATCTGGCCGAACGGCTGGGCGGCGCGGTGGTGGCGGCGCACCACGGCAGCCTGGCGCGCGAGCAGCGGCTGACGGCCGAGCAGAAGCTCAAACGCGGCGAACTGCGGGTGCTGGTGGCCACCGCCTCGCTGGAACTGGGCATCGATATCGGCGACGTGGAGCTGGTCTGCCAGCTCGGCTCGCCGCGTTCGATCGCCGCCTTCCTGCAACGAGTAGGACGCGCCGGTCACCAGGTGGCGGGCGTATCCAAGGGGCGCCTGTTTCCCAGCTCGCGTGATGACCTGATCGAATGCGCCGCGCTGCTCGATGCCGTGCGCCGCGGCGAACTGGACACGCTGAGAATTCCCCCGGCGCCGCTGGACGTGCTGGCCCAGCAGATCGTCGCCGAGGTATCCAGCCGTGAATGGCAGGAGGACGCGCTGCTGGCGCTGCTGCGCCGGGCGATGCCCTATGCGGTGCTGGATGACGCCACTTATCAGGCTCTGCTGAGGATGCTCGCCGAAGGCTATACCACTCGCCATGGGGCGCGCGGCGCCTATCTGCATCGCGACCTGGCGACCCGCAGCCTGCGCGGCCGCCGCGGCGGGCGGCTGACCGCGCTGACCTCCGGCGGCACCATCGCCGACAACTCCGACTACGCCGTGCTGCTGGAGCCGCAGGGGCTGAACATCGGCACGGTGAACGAGGATTTCGCCGTGGAGAGCCTGGCCGGGGACGTGTTCCAGCTCGGCAACACCTCCTACCGCATCCTCAAGATCGAGGCGGGGCGGGTGCGCGTGGAGGACGCCCAGGGCATGCCGCCAAGCATCCCGTTCTGGCTCGGCGAAGCGCCAGGGCGCAGCGACGAGCTGTCCTTCGCGGTCGCCCGCCTGCGCGGGGAAATCGACCAGCGCCTGGCCAGCGCCGAGTCGCAAGCGGCCGAACGCCTGCAGCCGGTGATCGATTGGCTCGCCGATACCCCGGGCATCCCACGCGAAGCCGCGCAGCAGATCGTCGAATACCTGTCCCGTGCACGTGCGGCGCTGGGCGCGTTGCCGACCCAGCGGCGGCTGATCATGGAGCGTTTCTTCGATGAGTCCGGCGGCACCCAGCTGGTGATCCACTCGCCCTATGGCAGCCGCATCAACCGTGCCTGGGGCCTGGCGCTGCGCAAGCGCTTCTGCCGCACCTTCAACTTCGAGCTGCAGGCGGCAGCCACCGAGGACGCGATCATCCTCTCGCTGTCGACCAGTCACAGCTTCGCGCTGGATGAGGTCTGGCGCTACCTGCATTCGGCCAGTGCCGAACAGGTGCTGATCCAGGCGCTGCTCGACGCGCCGCTGTTCGGCGTGCGCTGGCGCTGGATCGCCACTACCGCGCTGGCCCTGCCGCGCATGGCCGGCGGGCGCAAGGTGGCGCCGCAGCTGCAGCGGATGAAAAGCGAAGACCTGCTGGCCACGGTGTTCCCCGATCAGGTGGCCTGCTTGGAGAACATCGTGGGTGAACGGGAGATTCCCGACCACCCGCTGGTGCGCCAGACCCTCGACGACTGCCTGCACGAGGCCATGGACAGCGAGGGTTGGCTGTCGCTGCTGCGGCGCATGGAGAGGGGAGAGGTCGAGTTGCTGACACGTGACCTGCCGTCACCGTCGCCACTGGCCATGGAAATCCTCGGCGCGCGCCCGTACGCCTTTCTCGACGACGCCCCGTTGGAAGAGCGACGCACCCAGGCGGTGCTCGCCCGTCGCTGGAGCGATCCGGAATCGACCGACGACCTTGGCGCGCTGGACCCCGAGGCGATAGCGGCGGTGGGGGCGGAGGCCTGGCCGGAGGCGCGCAACAGCGACGAGCTGCACGAGGCGCTGACGGCGCTGGGCTGCATCGCCGAGGCCGAGGCGGCGGGGCAGCCGCACTGGCTGCAATGGCTCGCCGAGCTGGCCCGCGCGGGGCGGGCGACACGCCTGCAGGTGGCTCACGACCGCGCGCTCTGGACCCCGCTGGAGCGCCTGGCCTGGCTGCGTTCGATCTATCCGCAGGCGGCCTGCGAGCCGTGTCTGCCATTGCCGGCCGGCTATGACCAACTGCTCGACGAAGAGGAGGCGCTGGTGGAACTGATCCGCGCCCGTCTGAGCGGTTTCGCGCCGCTGCCGGTGCCGCTGATCGCTAGACCGCTGGCCCTGCCGGCCTCGGCGGTGGCGCTGGCGCTGACCCGTCTGGAGGCCCAGGGCTATGTGTTGCGCGGGCGCTTCGGCCCGGGAGCGAGCGAGGACGAGTGGTGCGAGCGGCACCTGCTGGCGCGCATCCATCGCTACACGGTCAAGCGCCTGCGCCGCGATATCGAGCCGGTGGAGCTTGCCGACTGCATGCGCTTTCTCGCCGACTGGCAGCATCTGTCGGCGGGCACCCGCATGCAGGGGCGCGAGGCGCTGGGCACACTGGTCGAGCAGCTGGAAGGCTTCCAGGCGGCCGCGACGGCCTGGGAAAGCGACTTGCTGCCGGCCCGTCTGAAGGATTACGGCAGCACCTGGCTGGATGAGCTGTGCCGCTCCGGTCGCATTGTCTGGACGCGGCTGTCCGGGCGTCTCAAGGCCAGCGGCGGGCCGGTACGTGGCACGCCTATCGTACTGTTGCCGCGGCGCCAGCTCGGTGCCTGGCATGCATTGGCCAGCGACGCGCCCGCGCCGGAACTGTCATCGCGGGCGCAGCGCGTGTTCGATTGCCTGCAGACCCATGGCGCGCTGTTCTTCGACGAACTGCAGCACGATGCCCATCTGCTGCGCAGCGAACTGGAGGACGCCCTGGGCGAACTGGTGGCGGTCGGGCTGGTGAACGCCGACAGCTTCGCCGGCCTGCGCGCGCTGCTGACGCCGGCCAGCAAGCGTTCGCGCACGGCGCGGCGAACCCGCGGAGGCGCCTTTATCGGCGGTATGGCCGACGCGGGGCGCTGGGCGCTGGTGCGCAAGCCGGTGGCGGGGGATGTCGCCGGGCACGCCGTTCTTCCGATCGAGGCGCTGGAGCATATTGCCCGCGTGCTGCTGCGCCGTTACGGCGTGGTGTTCTGGCGACTGCTGGCGCGCGAGGCGGACTGGCTGCCGCCCTGGCGCGAGCTGTTGCGGGTCTACCACCGGCTGGAAGCGCGTGGCGAGATCCGCGGCGGGCGTTTCGTCGCAGGCGTGGCGGGCGAGCAGTTCGCCTTGCCGGAAGCGCTGGCGCTGTTGCGCGAGGTGCGCAAGCGACCGTTGGCGGGCGAGCTGTTGGCGGTCTCGGCGGTCGATCCGCTGAATCAGTTGGGGACGCTGTTGCCGGGTAGCAAGGTGCCGGCGTTGCCGGGCAACCGCATCCTCTACCGCGATGGCGTGCCGCTGGCGGCGCTGGTGGCGGGCAAGCCGCAGTGGTTGCTCGACCTCGACGAGCCGGCGCAGCGTGAGGCCCTGCGCCGGCTGATCTCGACGGGGCACTGAGGCCCGGTCGTCAGCCGGCCTGGGCCAGGCACTTCAGACTGCCGAAGTCGCTTTGCAGCTGCGTCAGCCGCCCGTTCAGATGGGCGCGCTGGCCGTCGTCGGCCAGACGATGGAGGTCGGCCACCAGTTCCAGACCGGCCTGTTCTGCGCGTTGCAGCGCCGCGCGGTCATCTTCGTTCAGCAGCGCTTCGCGATCCTGCAAGAGCCGGGCGATACGCTTATCGAAATCGGCGCCGTGGCGCTGCTCGACGGCGGCCAGCAGCATCGCCTGCCATTGCTCGCGGTTGCGCAGCCAGCGGCTGTTCTGCTCGCTCAGGGTGTGCGCCCAGCGCAGCACGCGCTGGCGCTGCTGCGCGTTCAGCGGGCCGAACCAGTACTGCAGGCGCTCCTGCATGCGCTCGGCGCGTTCGCGGATCTGCTGCTCCAGGGGCGGCTCGAGGTATTTCTCCCGGTGTTCACGGCGGTTCTCGTCCAGCGCCTTGCGCAGTTCCTCGACTTGCGCGTCGTTCAATGCCCGCAGCAGATCGGTGGCGGTCGGGGTGACCTCCACCGCGATGCTGTGCATGGCGTCGCGTACGCCGCGGTAGTGTGGCTCCAGATCGCTCGGCTCGAGTTGGCCGTCGGCACTGCTTCGCTCCAACCGGTCAAGCCTGGCAAGGAGTTCCGGCAACTGGGTGCTGCAGTGCCAGGCCAGGTGTTCGCGCAGCCGTTGGCGCAGTTCGCGCTGCTGGGTGCGGTCCAGGTCCAGGTAATCGTTGAGTGTCCAGGGAATCAGCGTGTCGAGATTGCGGTAGACCAGGGTTGCGCGGCTGCAGCCGACCAGCAGGGTGCAGAGCAACATCAGCAGAAACAGGCGGCTGGTGGAGCGCATCGTCTTTCCTCAGCGGGCGGCACCTGTGTGTGTAGAGCCCAGCTGCCGCCAAGGGTTCTGGCTCGGTCCGTTTCGTCGATCGGGACGAGCAAAGCGTGCCGGCTTGTGGTCTGCATTGCATGGGGCCGGCTCCGCGGCGCGGACGGCCGTCTTGTCTCAGTAGCAATGGAGAAACGCCATGACCTCGCAGATCAAGCACCTCAGCGGCGAAGACGTACCCAAAGCCTGGCGCCCGACCTGGGCCGTATGCTGGGTGGTGGAACTGAACGGCACCATCGTCGGCGGCCCTTACGCCACCGAAGCGGAAGCGCGCGCGGTCGCAGACGGCGAAGAGGAACCGCGGATTTCGCAGACCCCTGCGCCCTGATCGCTCCTCGCCAGCCCGCGATGCTAGCGTGACTGCTCCAGGCAGTGTTGCGGGCATGGTGCCTGGTACGGCACAGAGGGTGGCGGTGGCGCAACCAGCTGATCGACCAGTTCCAGCGATTTGTCGAACGATGGGTAGCCGCTGCGCGCGACGTCCAGTTCGCCGTAGGCCTGTCGATAGCCCTCGGCCCTGATCGGGTCCGCCTGCTCGATCAGATAGGGCTCCTGGTAGATCTTGTAGAGCAGCGCCACCGCGTGCGGATGGCCCTTGCGCTTGGCCTTTTCCAGCAATTGCAGCACTTCGGAGGGCTCCGGGCCCTGGCGGATCAGCAGCAGCGCCTGGTAGAACTCGGTCTCACCGCGCCGATCCAGCCGCGCGCTGCGATCGAGCAGGGCCTGGGCCAGTTCGTAGCTGTCTTCATCACCGACCGATATCAGAATCTTGGCCTGCATCAGATCGTTCTGGTACAGCAGACGCTCGGCGCGACAGCCGTCGTCGTCCCAGGCGCGATCGCAGGATTGGCTGGCGCAACCGCCGAGAGTCAACAGCAGGCCGAAGAGCAATGCCTTTTTCATGGCTGAATTGGTACTCCGTTCTCTTTTCGCCAGTATGGGGCGTGCCTGCTTCGATTCGCCAGTGCGGCTTACGTTCGCTTAGAAATTGGGGCAGGGCGCGTTCATCTGTTGCAGGCCATAGCGTCGCAGCAACGTCTGCCAGCGGGCACTGTGCGGCAGGTCGGCGACAAGCTGCTGGATGTACTGCGTGGTCGCGGCGGGCAGGCTGGCAGTCATGAGCACGTGGCGGTCGAACACGTACAGGGGGCTCGGTGAAACGTGCAGCTGCGCTTCCGGCACCTCGGTCAGGCTGTAGAACAGGCGTGACGAGCGCGGGATGAGGGCGACATCGATGCGCCCTGAGAGCAGCTTGTTCAGATTCTGCAGGTCCGTATGCACGTCTTCGCGGCGGATCAGCCCCTTGTCGATATCCGCCTGCAGCGTGCGATAGCGATGCCCGAGGATTCCGCCCAGGCGCAGGCCGTGCAGCGAGCGCGGGCCGTCATAGTCGACCGGAGCCGCCCGCCGCGAGACGAAATCCTGAATGTCGCAGAGCAGCGGTCGCGTCCAGCTGGCCCGAGCGGTTAACCGTTCGGGAAAGAACTCCGGTGTGGCCCATAAAAGAATGCCCGGTTCGTTGGCGGCGAGCCGGGCATCGAGTCGCTTTCGCGGCAGCTGCGTCAGGCGGAATTCGTAACGACCCTGGTTGGTCGGGTGCTCGTTGAGCAGCTGTACCAGGGTTTCGGACAGGCCGGGGCTCTGGCCGGAGGCGAACGGCGGAGAAGGTTGATAGGCCCAGACAGTGACAGGCTCGGCCGCCTGGGTATGCAGCGATAGAAGAATCAGCAACAAGAGCAGCAGTTTCTGCATCGCGGTCCTGTCTTGGAGGGTGGGCCGTCGTGGCGAATTGCCCCGGCCCAGCGCTCAAGACTGATTCAGCGCGGCGGGCAAGGCAAGCGCGCTCCGCCGACTGGTGCAGGCGGCAGCGTCAGAAACGCTCGTGTTCGCCTAGAAAGCGCCAGTGCCCCACCGGCAGCTTGGCCATCGACAGTCGGCCGATGCGTATGCGCTTGCTGGCGACGACGCGCAGGCCAATGGCCTCGCAGAGCATGCGAACCTCGCCTGGTGCGGGTTCCTTGACCACCACGCGCAGGCGGTTTTCGCTCTGCCAGCTGACCTTGGCCTTGGGCAGGATCCTGCCACGATGCCCGATTCCCTTGGCCAGCAGCGCCAGTCCGCCTTCTTCGGCTTCGCCGCTGACCTCGACGACGTACTCCTGCTCGAGCTTGTTGCGCGTGTCGCCGAGCAGGCGGATCACTTCACGCTGCTGGCTGAGCACACTCAGGCCGCTGGCACCGGCATCCAGGGGCAGCAGCAAGGTATGGCGCAGCAGGTGACGCTGCAGTGGTTCGGTGCGGGACGGATCATCGGCCCAGTGCTCGCTGGCCTGCAGCGCACGGCGGGGGCCATCGTTATCGCTGTCGATCGGGAGTTCGGCTGGCTTGTGCAGCAGCAGCGTCACCGGGGCGATTTCCTTCGCCGTGGCGCCGGGCTGCATTTCGATACGTTGCTGCGGACCTACCTTGAGGAAGGGCGCTTCGACCAGCTCGCCGTCGACAGTGACCCAGCCGCCCTCGATGTACAGCTCGGCCTCGCGCCGGGAACAGCCGAATTGCTCGGCGACGCGTTTGGCAAGGCGCACGGGATCGGTCATGGGATGCTCGGAGAAATCAGGAAGGAGGTGGAACGCGGCGAGCCTGTACAGAGCGGCTCGCCGAAAGCGGTTCGTGTCAGCGCATCACTTCTTGCTGATGGTGATCTGCCGGGACGGGCCCTGGGTCTGGCCACTCACGCCGTTGGGGATGGTCTGGATCTCACCGCCGGCCTTGAGGAACGCGGCCATCTGCTCTGCCAGGGACTGGCTGGTTTCGGTCGCGGGTTCGGGTTTGCGCTTGGCGCTGGTGGTCTTGGTGGCCATGGATCGCTTTTCCTTCAATCAGTCGAACCGGGCATTATACAGATTTGATCAATTTTTGTTCAGCTTTTTACGGTCGGTCATTTCTTGAAGCGTTTTCGCAACCACCGAGCCGACGCTCTGGTCTTCAATGAAGCGGCGTATCTGGGAATCACAACGCCCCATCACCGGAGGACCTTCATGCTGCGTCAAGCCATTCGCACCACGCTCTGCGGTTTCGTCATTGCCGCCTCGTTCCAGGTTGCCGCTGAAACGCAACGCTTTCCCAGCGAGGCGGGGCAGGTAACCGTCAAGGAGATCGCCGCGGGGCTGGAGAACCCGTGGGGGCTGGCCTTTCTTCCGGACGGCGAGCACATGCTGGTGACCGAGCGGCCCGGTCGGCTGCGGCTGGTGGGGCTCGATGGCAGCCGATCGGAACCGCTGGCTGGCGTGCCGGACGTATTCGCCCGCGCGCAGGGTGGCCTGCTCGATGTCCGGCTGTCGCCGGCGTTCGAGCAGGACCGCCTGGTCTATCTGAGCTACGCCGAGGTTGGCGAGGACGGCAAGGCCGGGACGGCCGTCGGCCGCGGCCGGCTCAATGATGATCGATCCCGGCTGGAAAACTTCGAGGTGATCTTCCGCCAGCTGCCCAAGCTGTCCAGCGGCATTCATTTCGGCTCGCGGCTGGTCTTCGCTGGCAACGGCCATCTGTTCGTGGCGCTGGGCGAGAACAACCAGCGCTCCACCTCGCAGGACCTCGACAAGCATCAGGGCAAGGTGGTGCGCATCGGCCTGGACGGCAGCGTGCCCGACGACAATCCCTTCGTGGGGCGCGACGGCGTGCGTCCGGAAATCTGGTCCTACGGCCACCGCAATCAGCAGGGGGCCGCGCTCAACCCCTGGAGCGGCGTGCTCTGGACGCACGAACATGGCCCGCGTGGTGGCGACGAGATCAACATCCCTCAGGCCGGCAAGAACTATGGCTGGCCGCTGGCGACCCATGGCATCAACTACAGCATGCTGCCGATCCCGGAGGCCAAGGGCAAAACCGTGAAGGGCACCGAGCCGCCCCATCACGTCTGGGACAAATCGCCGGGTATCAGCGGCATGGCGTTCTACGACGCCGAGCGTTTCCCGGCCTGGCAGCACAGCCTGTTCATCGGCGCCCTGGTGGACCTGTCGCTGATCCGGCTGCAGCTGGATGGCGATCGGATCGTCGGCGAGGAGCGTCTGCTCAAGGACCTGAATGCGCGTATCCGTGACGTGCGTGTGGGGCCGGACGGCTTCCTTTACCTGCTCACCGATGCCGCTGACGGCAAGCTGCTGCAGGTAGGGCTGGACAGCAACTAATCGCCGGGGCAGCGGCGGGCAGGCGGCCTGCTCCGCCGCACTGCCGCTTCCACGGAGCATTCCCGCTCATCGCCTGTCCCATTCCAGTGATGGCCGTCCGTGCCGGTCATCTGGAATGTGTGCAGGTCGAATAACAAGAGCGAGGAGTTGGCGCCGTGGCAGTAGTCATCAGCGGATTGTTCTGCATCATCGTCGGGCTGGCGCTTGGCGTCGGCGGTGCAAAGGTCATCAGCCTCGGCGGAACCTGGTACTTCGCCATCCTGGCGGCCGGCTTTCTGCTGACCGGTGTCCTGCTGCTGATGCGCCGCCGCACTGCGCTGTGGGTGTATGCCCTGCTCATGCTCGGTGCGCTCGGCTGGGCGTTGTACGAAGTCGGCCTGGATTGGTGGCAACTGGCGCCACGCGGCAGCATCATCGCGCCGCTCGGCCTGTGGCTGCTCACACCATGGATCGCGCGTCGCCTGGGCTGGCAGCATTTTGGCTTCCGTGCCTGGGGTGGTGCAGCGCTTCCGCTGATGCTGGCGGTGTTGCTCTGGGGTGTGGCGGCTATCTATTCGGTGGGGCGCGACAGCCATGACATCAAAGGCATGCTGCCGCCGCCATTGGCCGAGGCGCCTGCCGTCGACGACAGCGTGCCGGAGGGCGACTGGCATGCCTACGGGCGTACCCAGCATGGCCAGCGCTATTCGCCGTTGGCGCAGATCACTCCGCAGAACGTCGAGCGCCTGGAGCCGGTCTGGCACTACCAGACCGGCGATCTGCGCGGTCCGGACGACCCGGACGAGACCACCTACGAGGTCACTCCGCTGAAGGTCGACGACAGCCTCTACCTGTGCACGCCGCACAACCTGGTGATCGCCCTGGATGCCGAGACCGGCGAAGAGCGCTGGCGCTTCGATCCCAAGGTGCCGCATTCGGTCAACCGCCAGCACCTGACCTGTCGTGGGCTTTCCTATCATGCCGCTCCCGCCTCCAGCCAGGCGCAGAGCTGTGGCCAGCGGCTGTTCATGCCCACTGCCGACGCCCGGCTGATCGCGCTGGATGCCAGAACCGGCGAGATATGCCCCGGCTTCGGCGACAACGGCGAAGTGGACCTGTGGGCCAACATGCCCCACGTAAAAGAGGGTTTCTACTACTCGACCTCTCCGCCGGTGGTCGCGCGCGATCGGGTGATCATCGGCGGTGCGGTGAACGACAACGTGCGCGCCAACGAGCCGTCCGGGGTCATCCGCGCCTATGACGTCTATACCGGCAAGCTGCTGTGGAACTGGGACCCGGGCAACCCCGACGAGACCGCGCCCATCGCTGCCGGGCAGACCTACAGCGCCAGCAGCCCGAACAGCTGGAGCATTTCCAGCGCGGACGAGACGCTGGGGCTGGTCTACATTCCGCTCGGCAACCAGGTGCCGGATCAGTGGGGCGGGCGGCGCAGCGAGAACAGCGAGCGTTTTTCCTCCTCCATCGTGGCGCTCGACCTGGATAGCGGCCAGCTGCGCTGGGTTTTCCAGACCGTGCGCCACGACCTCTGGGACATGGACGTGCCGGCACAGCCTAGCCTGATCGACATCCAGACGGAGGAGGGGCCGGTGCCGGCGCTGGTGGCGCCGACCAAGCAGGGCGACATCTATGTGCTGGACCGCCGCACCGGCGAGCCGATCCTGCCGGTGCGGGAGGTGCCCGCGCCACAAGGTGCGGCCGAAGGCGACTGGGTCGCCAGGACGCAACCTGCGTCGGCACTGTCCTACGAACCGCCGAAGCTGCAGGGCAAGGACCTCTGGGGTGCCACGCTGATCGACCAGATGATGTGCCATATCCAGTTCCATTCGCTGCGCTACGAGGGACGCTACACGCCACCCTCCACTCAGGGCACGCTGGTTCATCCGGGTAACTTCGGCGTCTTCAACTGGGGTGGGGTGGCGGTCGATCCGGTACGCCAGATGGTATTCAGCACACCGGCGTACCTGGCCTTCACTTCGCGGCTGATCCCGCGTGAGGACGACGAGACGACCTATGTCTCGGACAAGGAGCCGTTTCTCAACGAGAACTTCGGCTCGCCATTCGCGGTGGAACTGGAGGCCTTCGTATCGCCGATCGGCTTGCCGTGCACCGCGCCGCCGTGGGGCTATGTGGCGGGCGCCGACCTGCGCACCGGCAAGACCCACTGGCTGCGCAAGAACGGCACCGTGCGGGATCGCTCGCCGATTCCGCTGCCGTTCAAGATGGGGGTGCCGAGCCTGGGCGGGCCGATAGTCACCGCCGGTGGCGTGGCGTTTCTCAGCGGCACGCTGGACTACTATCTGCGTGCATACGACGTCAGTACCGGTCGCGAGCTGTGGAAGGCGCGCCTGCCGGCTGGCGGCCAGGCGACGCCGATGATCTACCAGACCCGTTCCGGGCGGCAGATGGTGGTGGTGGTCGCCGGCGGGCATGGCTCGCTGGGCACCAAGGCAGGGGATTCAGTCATCGCTTATGCCTTGCCGCGCCGCTAGAATCGCCGCCTTCATCACTGGGACACCCGCCATGGCCGCCATCGGACGTTACAACAGCCTGCAGATCGTCAAGCACACCGGTTTCGGCCTCTACCTCGACGGCGGGCCGGATGGCGAGATTCTGCTGCCCAACCGCTACATCCCCAAGGATGTGCCGACCGAGGTGGACGACTGGCTGAACGTGTTCGTCTACCTCGACAGCGAGGACAAGCTGATCGCGACCACGGAAAAGCCCAGGGTGCAGGTCGGCGAGTTTGCCAGTCTCAAGGTGGCGGAAATCAACCGCGTCGGGCTTTTCCTCGACTGGGGGCTGCCCAAGGATCTGCTACTGCCGCACTCGGAGGAGAAGCGGCCGCTGCAAGTCGGCGACTACTGTGTGGTCTACGTGTACATCGACCAGCGCACCCGTCGCATCACCGCCACCGCACGGCTGGATCGCCATCTGGACAAGACGCCGGCGCGCTACCGGGTGGGCGACGCGGTGGACCTGCTGATCGTCGAACCGACCGATCTCGGCTACAAGGCGATCATCAACGGCAAGCACTGGGGATTGATCCACAAGAACGAGGTGTTCAAGTTCCTGCGCGGCGGCATGCGTGAGCGGGGTTACATCCGCGAGCTGCGCGCCGACGGCAAGATCAGCCTGAGTCTGCAGCCGATCGGCAGCGAGGCGACCGATGCGCTGCAGGCGCTGATCCTCCAGCAACTGGAGGAAAACCAGGGCGTACTGGCCGTGAGCGACAAGAGCCCGGCCGAAGAGATCGCGCGGCGGTTCGGTGTCAGCAAGGGCAACTTCAAGAAGGCCATCGGCGGGCTCTACAAGCAGGGCCGCATCGTCATCCACCCGGACCGCATCGAGCGCCCCTGATGCGCGTCATGGGCTAAAGATCCAGGTCGATCTGGCTGCCAGCTTCCTTCCTCAGCGGCACGCCCTTGCCTGCGGCATAGCTCAGCTGGCCGTCGACCAGCCGTGCCGGGGCAGTGAAAGGGTGGGCGGCGGGCGGCTTCTCGTCCTGGATGTGCAGCACCTCGATACCTCGGGTCTTCAGCACATCCGATACCAGTGAACGGTGGCAGCGCCACCAGAGCACCTCGGCGCACATCATCGCGGTGCGTTGCCGGCCCGCCATTTCCAGCAAACGGTTGAGCCCGCGGTTGAATTCGTCGCTCTGCAAATGATCGGCGTAGCCGCGAAAGGAGCTGTTGCGCCAGGCCAGGTTGGGCGAATCCGCAAGCGGCCGTCGGCGACCACCAAGCTCCTCGAACCAGGCAGCCGATACCCGCTTCACCCAATGCACCCCGCAGCGCCTCGCTGCCGAACTGTGGCAGCCGCCGCGAACCGGGGAAGCGGCGCACGTCGGCGATGGCTTCGATGCCGTGCAACTGCAGCAGCTCGACAAAGGCCTCCAGCGAGCGGTTCGAATGGCCAATGGTCCAGACGGTCAGCGTGTCAGTCATGCAATCAGTCCAGCTTGGTCAGCGCCGACTCTTTATGCATCGCCACGTGATCGGTCTTGTCGCTCTTGATCTCGTACTGCGGTGCTTCGGGGCTGGCACGCCGGGTCCGGCCCATGAACTCGGTGTCGGCCGTGTGCACCCGAGTGATGCGACCGCGGACTCGTCCCGCTTCCGAGCTCCAGCTCACGTGATCGCCGACCTTGAACTTATGGCTCATCGCTAACCTCCGCCTGCGTCTGTTGATCCTCATGTTGGACCTCGAAAGCGCGCCGACGGTTGCCCGAGCGTCACCCTTATATAGGGATTAATCCCTGCCGTTTCGCGCAATTATGCGGTGCCGTTCGTCGGGACAAAATCATAGGATTTAATGCCGTTTGAAAGTTGGCGAATTCAAAAAACCGTCGCAAGCGGAACGACAAATTCCTCTAGCAAGGGGGCTAAGCGTCATATCAAATCGATATCTGTACCCGTTTATATAATGGCAACATAATATCGGTGACAGATATATGGCGGCTTATTGGCGATCTTTTTCCGCCACAAAGATTTCCATTATTTTTTCGAACCTATTATAAAGCCGCCACGCAAGACGATTTACCGGTTTGTTCAGGGAGTGGACGGCGGGAAATTTCTTGTAGAACGGTTCGTTTGTTGTGACACCGCGGTTCCTTCCAGTATCGCCCCACGACTTATCGACCTCCCGTCACTTTTCGAAGGCTGGGCCTTTGAAGTAGTAAGTTCCGGAAAGACTCAATGTCCACCAACCTGTTTACCGGTGCCCGTAAGGCACTCGTCGCTTCCATCGCCATGGCTGCTCTCATGGGTGGCGTAACCGTAGCAACTGTTCCTTACGCTGCTGCAGCTACCACTGTCGCTGCAGCCTCCGTTTCCACCAAGGTCAACGCCTTTACCAATACCGACTGGCTTAATGGTGTCTGGCGCACTGGCGCAGGCTTCTCCATTCCGGCCACGGCTGCCAACCAGGCGGCTTTCAAGGCGGGCGCCTCGGTTCGCCTGGCGGACGGCCAAGTGCGCACCATCAGCCGCGCGCAGGTCGTCGGCAGCAACATGAGTGTGTTCCTTGATGGCGCCAAGCTCGATGGCAACAAGGTGGGTGCACCGCAGTCGGTCGCAACCGTGGCTGCCGCAACTTCGGCTCCAGCTACCGCGGCGCCTGCAGTAACCGCGCCGTCGACGGCGACTGCTTACTCCACCAGCATTAATGCCTTTACCAACACCGATTGGCTCAATGGTGTCTGGCGCAAGTCGCCGGGCTTCTCCATTCCGGCCAACGATGGCAATAAGGCCAACTTCAAAGTCGGTGCTTCGGTAAAACTGGCCGATGGCCAGGTTCGCAAGATTACCCAGGCACAAGTCGTCGGTAGCAACATGAGCGTCTTCCTCGAAGGCGCCGCGGTTAACGGAAGTGTAGTGGGCGCGCCCAACAAGCTGACCCTCGCCGGTACTACCGCAACTGCTCCGGCACCGACCGCACCTTCGTCTTCGGTCGTTGCCACCAGCAACCTGAACAGCTTCACCAACAATGAGTGGCTGAACGGTGTGTTCCGTGCGTCCGCCGGGTTCTCCATCCAGGCAACCAGCGCCAACGTCGCCGCTTTCAAGACCGGCGCATCGGTAAAACTGGCTGACGGCCAGGTGCGCAAGGTTCTGCGTACCCAGGTGGTCGGCAGCAACATGAGCGTGTTCCTGGAAGGCGCGGCCATCAACGGCGCTGCTGTCGGTTACCCGAAGACGGTCTCCGTGGTCAGCACCTCCGCCACGCCTTCGGCTCCCTCGGTCACCACGCCGCCTGCTGCTGTAGCGCCGGCCCCGAGCCCAGCGCCGTCAGCGCCGAGCACCACCAATGGCAAGCCGCTGCTGGTTGGCGTCAACCTGTCCGGTGCAGGCTTCGGCCCGTCGGTGGTTCCCGGTACACACGGCACCAACTACACCTACCCGGCCGAGTCGTACTACAAGAAGTACGCCGACCTCGGCATGCCGCTGGTACGCCTGCCGTTCCTCTGGGAGCGTATCCAGCCCAAGCTGAACACGCCGCTGAATGCCACAGAACTGGCGCGCCTGAAGCAGTCGCTGGATTTCGCGCAGAAGCACAACGTCAAGGTGATCCTCGACCTGCACAACTACTACCGCTATTTCAACAAGCTGATCGGCTCGAACGAAGTACCCATCAGCTCGTTCGCGGCGGTGTGGAAGCAGATTGCGCAGGAAGTGGTCAACCACCCGGCGGTGGAAGGTTACGGGCTGATGAACGAGCCACATTCGACCAATGGGCTCTGGCCGCAGGCCGCCCTGGCTGCTGCTCAGGCGATCCGCACCGTGGATTCCAAGCGCTGGATCTACGTGGCCGGTGACCGCTGGTCCAGTGCCTTCCACTGGCCGCACTACAACACTCAGCTGATCAGCAACCCGTGGATGCGCGATCCGAAGAACAACCTGGTGTACGAAGCACACATGTACATCGACAAGGATTTCTCCGGTAACTACTTCGACAAGAACGAAAAGTTCGACCCGATGATCGGTGTCAATCGCGTCAAGCCCTTCGTCGACTGGCTGAAGCAGAACAAGCTGCGTGGCTACATCGGTGAGCACGGTATTCCGGACTTCTCGCCGTCCGCCCTGGTGGCCACTGACAACCTGCTGTCTTACCTGCGTCAGAACTGCATCCCCAGCACTTACTGGGCAGCAGGTCCCTGGTGGGGCGAGTACGCACTGTCGCTGGACGTGACCAGTGGCAAGCACCGCCCGCAGCTGCCGATTCTGCAGAAGCACGCCAAGACCGCGCACAGCTGCACCAGCATCGGTCCGCTGTAAGGACTTCACCCCTCAAGCAAGAACGGGCCTTCGGGCCCGTTTTTGCGTTTCAGCGCCCAGCCTGTCTGCTACAGCTCGTCGGCTCGCTCGAGACAGCCCGGCGCCGGCTACCTTCGACCATTCGGTCACAAACGCGCCGTCGCGCGCCGTTTCGCTTGTTTTCGTACGCCGATCCGTAGCCCAGTCGCGATGCCGCCTGCAGGCGCATCGTGGGCAGAGCGCCAGCAAACCAGCGCTGTCCGGCTCGCTCGTCCACTACCGGCGCCGCCGCGATAGCCCGCCAGCGAACGCCGGAACCGTCTGGCCCGAGCCACGGAACTCGAAAAATGGGGTCCGGTCACCATTTATGTGCGCACTTACATTGCACGGCCGCGGCGATCCGCATCGCTGTGCTTCAACGGACCGTGGTCATCCGGCCAATCCATAACCCTATAAAGGTGGACAAAATGACGACACCCGATGAAGAAATCACAGGTTACGGCGGCCAAGCCGGCACCGGCACGCCGCAGACGGCCGCCTCCAGCGGACAGTCGAGCAGTTCGTCGTCCGGCACTGGTGCGGCCCCGATGAGTGGCTCCCGGGCCAGCCAGGGTGCCACCAGCGAGGACATCAAGGCCAAGGCAGCCGAAGCCGGCGAACAGCTGAAAAATCAGGGCAAGGCACAGCTGGACAGCTATCGCGGCACCGCTGCCGACGAACTGGAAAAGGTCGCGCAAAGCGCCAAGGCTGCCGCCGCAGAGCTGGAAAATCAGGACAGCACCGGGTTGTCCCACTACGTGTCCGACATTGCTCAGAGCATGGTCGACCTGGCCGACAACCTGCGCGGCAAGAGCGTCGACGAGCTGGTCGGCGAGGTGAACCGCCTGGCGCGCAACAATCCGGGCCTGTTCATTGCCGGCAGCGTCGCCCTAGGCTTCGGCCTGACCCGCTTTGCGCGGGCTTCGAGTAATCGCACCCACACGACGGCACGCGAGCCCACCACCGATTACGGCCATTCCGATGCTGCTCGACCGCATCCCACTTCGCCGCTGGGCGTTCCGGCTGACGTAACAGCTGAAACCCTGCCGAGCCAGGCCGAACTCGATTCGCGCATTTCAAGCGGCGCATCGGCCGGTACGGTCGGCAGCGTCAGCAATGCGGGCATGACCTCGACGCCGGGCAGCACCAACGGCATCGGCGCCAACGGCAGAGGCACAAACGGAGGGCTGAATCGATGAACGAGCAACGTAACCTGAACACGCCTTACGAACCGGCGGCGAACCCCGAGCACGACACTTCCGTGGGTGGCCTGTTGCGGCAGCTGACGCGTGAAGTGCCGTCACTGTTCACCAAGGAGCTGGCTCTGGCCAAGGCCGAGTTGAGCGAATCCATCCGTGCCACCAAAGCCGGCGCCGCGAGCGTGGCCACCGGTGGTGCCGTGCTGCTGGCTGGCTTCATCGTGCTGCTGATGTCGGCCGTGTACTTCCTCGGAACGATGATGGAGCTGTGGCTCGCTGCGCTGGTCGTCGGCGTGGTCGTGGTGGTGGTAGGCCTGATCATGGTCTCGGCGGGCAAGAAGAAGTTCGAAGCGTCTTCGTTGAAGCCTGACCGCACCATCCATTCTCTGCAGAAGGACAAAGAAATCGTCAGGGGGCACGCATGAGTACGCACAATCAGATAGATCTGGAAGCGCAGAAAGACCCGAGCACGCTCGAACGCGAGATCGATCAGCAGCGTGCCGAGATCGGCAACATCGTCCACGCTCTGGAGAGCAAATTGTCGCCGGGGCAGATGATCGACACCGCACTGGGCTACGCCAAGGGTGGTGGCGGTGAGTTCCTGCACAACCTCAGCGATACGGTGAAGGCCAACCCTGTGCCCACCTTGCTTACCGGCATCGGATTGGTCTGGCTGATGGCCGGGCAGAATCGTCGCCCGGATTACAGTGCCCACGCTTCCAGCGGCCCGTCGATGACCGACAAGCTTGCGGCCAAGGCCTCTGGCCTGAAGCAGCAGGGCACCGGCATCAAGGACAAGGCGGCTCAGATGAGTCATGACGCCTCCAGTAGTCTGGGCAGCGCCCGCCATCGGGTCAGCGACTCCAGCCGTCAGGCGGCGGAAAGCCTGAAGCACACTGCCGATCGCGCTCGTGGTGGTTTCAGCCAGTTGCTCAACGAGCAGCCGCTGGCTCTTGGCGCCATGGGTATTGCCCTGGGTGCTCTGCTGGCTGCTACCGTTCCACCGACCCGTCGTGAAGACGAACTGATGGGTCAGAAGAGCGACGAGCTGACCGGCAAGCTCAAGCACAAGGCCCGTGAAGGCTACGAAATGGCCAGTGCCGAAGGTGAGCATCTGGCCAGCCAGGTAAAGCACGACCTGGAGCGCGATCACGGCCAACCGGCCTCACGGCCGCACTGACGGAGCGTCGGCGGGTTGCCGTTCGAGGCGCGCGGTGGGCTTGAGTCCGATCGCATAACCTCCGATAATCCGCCGCCTGGCGCCGGTGTAGCTCAGTAGGTAGAGCAGCGCATTCGTAATGCGAAGGTCGCAGGTTCGACTCCTGTCTCCGGCACCAATGAAATCAAGGCTCGCAGCAATGCGGGCCTTTTTCGTTTCTGGGTCGGGGTTACGCCGGGGTTACGTTTCGGTAGCCTTCCCGAGTGAGCTGGGCCGATGAGCGATGCTGGCAGATCATTGGCTTCGTATGGTTTGCTGAAACACACGCAATTGAGTTCCTCCGTCATTCCGTGGACGAAGTGGCCTTGGGGCTGCTCCTTTGCCGGCTGCGCTCTGCGCCACGCCGCCCAGGCTGGGATGGGAACGTGGCATTTGTCTGGTTTGGGTGGATACCGTTTTGGATACCGCCGCTTGGATACCACCTCAGTGCTGGTACGCAAAACGTGGTGCGCAAGGTGGTACGCACGGAAATGGACATTTCAGCGATGCGTACCGGCTCTCCGGGCTGACCATATCGGCGGCCGTCCAATTCCTGTTTTGATGGCAAAGACGCTGAGCTTTTTCTTATGCAGCCTACAGCCTCGGTATGAGGCATGCGTCTGCGGGCTTCGCCGGCCGTACCCAGACCTGCACGAGCTCTGGACCTGGATGATCCCGCTCGAAAACTTTACCTGTACACGTAGCCAGACTAGATGTGTCTTCTTCGTAGACATATTGTGTGAGCGGCTGACTCATTAAGCAGAGCCGTCCACTCTGCGACTGCAACAGCGGGTGCCAAAGGCAACTGCAGTACAGAACTCACCAACGCGGTAGCAAGGAGCAAATACAGATGAAAAAGCCGGCTACGGTAGCCGCCCTAGAGGATCTAGGACGCGTAAGACTATCCAAGCACTTCTTCATGCGAGATTTCCTGTACTCGGAAATCTCGCAGATTGAAGGCATTCCCAACATCCCGGATTACCCTGACCGTGCCATTGAGGCTGGGCGTCAGCTTTGCGAATTATTGCTGGAGCCGCTCCAAGATCGTTTTGGCCGGATCTGCATTCGCTCCGCCTATCGGGCTCCGGCAGTCAATGCGAAGGGCGCAGAAAACAAAAACCAATATAGTTGCGCCGCAAACGAGAGCAACTACGGTGGGCATATTTGGGATTACTTGGATACCGACGGCTATCTGGGTGCGACCGCTTGTGTTGTGGTGCCGGCGTTGTTGCCCTGGTATGAGGAGCGGCAGGACTGGACGCCGCTGGCTTGGTGGATTCACGACAATTTGCCATACGCCAGCCAATTCTGGTTTCCCAAACTGGCGGCGTTCAATTTACGGTGGAGCGCGAACCCGAACACGCTGCCCTCTATAAACACCTATGTGGCAAACCCGCATACTGGAGATAAGCGGGCGCTGGTGAAGGAGGGCGTCGCCACGCTTAGTTTGGAGGAGCGCAAAGCGATCATCCGGCCTTGGTTAGCCAGCTTGGGGTAAATTCACACCGACGTGATAGATCGCTCGACGTTGCTTCAAGTTGAGCAAGTGGCTCTGAATAGATCCGTTTAGCGGGCCGCTAGGGTTTAGCTTTACCCGATGATGGCACAAAGATATTGTGGCCATCGCAGCATCTCTTAGCGGTGCTGCTGCACGTCAAGGATGGCCTTCAAGCGCGCTTCATTAATGCATACTCGCTTCCTCAGGCTGTTCGGCTCGGGCATGTATCGCCCTTGTCGGGGCGTCCGAATTGCTATCGTTTTTGGGACCGGCGCATGGACAAGAAGTCATTATCCGAGCGGGATATCTGCAGCAAATTCATCTCGCCTGCGATCGCCATGGCGGGCTGGGATATTCAGAAGCAGGTCCGTGAAGAAGTCAGCTTCACCAAAGGGCGCATCATTGTGCGCGGCAAGCTGCACAGCCGCGGCGAGTCACGCCGAGCTGACTACATTCTCTATCATCAGCCGAACCTTCCGATTGCTGTCATTGAGGCGAAGGACAATAAGCACTCCCTGGGCTCGGGTATGCAGCAGGCGCTGGGATATGCCGAAGCGCTGGACGTGCCCTTCGTGTTCTCCAGTAACGGCGATGGCTTTTTGTTCCATGATCGCAGCGGCACGGGTGATCAGGTCGAAACGGCGCTGAGCCTCGGCCAGTTCCCCAGCCCCGCCGAACTCTGGCAGCGCTATTGCCGCTGGAAAGGCCTGAAAGGTGATGCCCAACAGAAGGCCGAGGCGCCGTACTACGACGACGGTTCCGGGCGCATGCCGCGTTACTACCAGACCAACGCCATCAATCGCACCGTTGAGGCCGTCGCGCGAGGGCAGGATCGCATTCTGCTGGTCATGGCCACCGGCACCGGCAAGACCTACACCGCCTTTCAGATCATCTGGCGGCTGTGGAAGTCGAAGCAGAAGAAACGCATCCTTTTTCTGGCCGACCGCAACATCCTCGTCGACCAGACCAAGAACAACGACTTCAAGCCCTTCGGCGCGGCGATGACCAAGATCGCAAAACGGCAGATCGACACGTCCTACGAAATCTATCTGTCGCTGTATCAGGCGGTCACCGGCGCCGAGGAAGAGCAGAACGTCTACAAGCAATTCTCCCGAGACTTCTTCGATCTGATCGTGATTGACGAATGCCACCGCGGCAGCGCAGCGGAGGATTCGGCCTGGCGAGAGATTCTTGACTACTTCTCTGGTGCTACCCATATCGGCCTCACCGCTACGCCGAAGGAAACCAAAGAGGTTTCCAGCATCACCTACTTCGGCGAGCCGGTGTACAGCTACACCTTGAAGCAAGGTATCGAAGACGGCTTTCTCGCACCGTACAAGGTGGTTCGGATCGATTTCGACAAAGACCTGCAAGGCTGGCGGCCACCCAAGGGCATGCTCGATAAAAATGGCGAGCTGATCGAAGACCGTATCTACAACCTCAAGGACATGGACCGCACCCTGGTCATCGAGGCGCGCACTCAGCTGGTAGCGCAGAAGGTCACCGAGTTTCTCAAAGCCACCGATCCGTACCAGAAGACCATCATTTTCTGCGACGACATCAACCACGCCGAGCGTATGCGGCAGGCGCTGGTCAACCTCAATCCCGAGCGCGTGACCGAGAATCGCAAGTACGTCATGCGTATCACCGGGGATGATCAGGAAGGCAAGGCCGAGCTGGACAACTTTATCGACCCTGAGTCGCGCTATCCGGTCATCGCCACCACCAGCAAGCTGATGACTACCGGTGTTGATGCCCAGACTTGCAAGCTGGTGGTGCTTGATCAGCACATCAAGTCGATGACCGAGTTCAAGCAGATCATCGGCCGGGGCACCCGTATCAACGAGGATTTCGGCAAATACTGGTTCACCATCATGGACTTCAAGAAAGCCACCGAGCTGTTTGCCGATCCGGCCTTCGATGGCGATCCCGTGGTGATTTACGCCCCGTCAGGCGATGAGCTTCCGGTCCCGCCGGACGATCTGTTGGAAGGCAACGGTATTACCGCAGGCAGCGAGGCCGAGGCCGGTGAGCTGGAGTTCACTGGCGAGGAGGGCGGCAAAAAGCGCATCAAGTACGTCATCGACAGCATTCCGATCTATGTCATCGCCGAGCGCGTGCAGTACTACGGCCCGGACGGCCGGCTCATAACCGAGTCGCTGAACGACTACACCCGCACCTGCGTAAAAAAGCAGTTCGCTTCGCTGGACGACTTTCTCCGCCGCTGGAGTGATGCCGAGCAGAAGAGGGCGATCATTGACGAATTGGCTGCTCAGGGCGTGATGTGGGAAGCCCTGGCCGAAGAAGTGGAAAAGAAGCAGGGCAAGCTATTGGATCCGTTCGACCTGATCTGCCATGTCGCCTTCGACCAGCCCGCTTTATCGCGTCGCGAGCGTGCCGACCAGGTCAAGAAGCGCAACTACTTCGCCAAATACTCCGGCGCGGCCCGCCAGGTATTGGAGGCGCTGCTGGATAAATATGCCGATACGGGCATTGAGCACATTGAAGACATCAAGATCTTGCAGCTTGAACCCTTCAGCCAGTTAGGTGCACCTGTGGAACTTGTGAGGGCGTTTGGCGGTAAGCCTGGCTATCAGCAAGCCATTCACGATCTAGAGGCTGAGTTGTATGGCTCTTGATGCCTTCGGCTAGCCGCGCTGTCCGCTAAGCGACAGCCACTCAAAACGTAACCGACTTGCAGCCTTTTTTGGAAATACAAATGGCATCAGCGCCCAAGGGGTCCACGCTACGTGGAATTACCCCTCCAGGCACGGACGAATACATCCGTGCGCTACGCACCATCGAGCCAGAAATAACAGCGCTACAGCGTGACATGCTCATCGCGCACGCTCGCTTTCCTGGGCACGCATGCACGATGACGCAGTTGGCTGCCCTGGTAGGGAAAGCCAGCTTCCAAGTAGCGAATATCCAATATGGAAGATTGGGCGGCAAACTTATTACAGCGCTTGGTATCCCTAGCCCGAAGTGGAAGGTTTATGCCATTGCTGGCTTTGATGATGATCCCGAAACAGGGGAAAGTAGAGCCTACATGTACCCAGAGGTTAAGGCTGCACTGCAGCAAATGGGATGGATATCGGGCGAAGCGTCCACCGAAGCACCGCAGTCAAGCGAGCCGCAGTCGGTAGCAAAGCAAGCAGTGCCGACCTCAGATGTCGGCATGCTTAGCATTAACGAAGTCATTACGACTTTGAAGCAGCGAGGGTTCGCGAAACCTGCCCAATCCGGTCTCAAAGTAATCCGCCTGGATCATCCAGGCTTGGCGTCCCCTGTGTACGTCAAGCAAAGCAGCAGTATCCACGCTCGCCTGCAAGCGCCTCTCGTGCTTCATCCCAAGTACGAGGCTGACGTGCAAGACCTGCTATCGCTGCCCGGTATCGCAAGGGGGCATACGCGCTACTACCACAACACTAATCTGCGCGGCTTTCCAAAGCGGCGCAACGGAGGGGCAAGCGACATTGCCTATGGTGTGGATGTAGGGTTCCACAACAGCGCAGCCTTGCTGATGCTGGTCGATCAACTACTAGGCGAGTCGCGGACGCTGGTTTCGAACTCGGAGCACTCCGCCGACTTAGCCCAGGTTCTACCAGAAGACATCGCGCTGACAGACACCGAACGCGACGCCTTGATCAAGGCGCGCGTCGGTCAAAGCGGCTATCGCGATGAACTGCTTGGGTATTGGGGCGGCTGTGCCGTCACCGACTGCTGCGTGCCGACGCTGTTGCGCGCCTCACACATCAAACCCTGGCGCGCCGCCAGTGGGGCAGAGCGGCTCGACAAGTTCAACGGGCTCCTGCTGACACCAAACCTTGACCTGGCCTTCGACCAAGGCTTGATCAGCTTCGATGACCATGGGCAGATTCTCCTTGGCGAGGATCTGGACCCCGACAGCGCTCGAGCGCTCAATATCACCCCCGACCTTCGCCTGCGCCAGATCGACCCGCGTCATCGCGGCTACCTGGCCTGGCATCGTGACAATCTGTTTAGGAAGTAAGCATGTCCATCAGCTCCACCATCAAATCCATCCAGGACATCATGCGCAAAGACGTGGGTGTCGACGGCGACGCCCAGCGCATCGGCCAGCTGGTCTGGCTGCTGTTCCTCAAGATCTTCGATGACCGCGAGCTGGAATGGGAGCTGATGGACGACAACTACCGCTCGCCCATCCCCGAAAGCTGCCGCTGGCGCACCTGGGCTGCCGACCCGGAAGGCATGACCGGTGATGCGCTGAAGGACTTCATCGACAACAACCTGTTCCCGCAGCTGCAGAACCTGCACGAGTACAGCAATACGCCCGCCGCCTTCGTTGTGCGAAGCGTATTCGAAGACGCCTACAACTACATGAAGTCAGGCCAGCTGCTGCGCCAGGTGATCAACAAGATCCAGCAGGGTGTGGACTTCAACAAAGCGCAGGAGCGCCACGAGTTCGGCAACCTCTACGAACAGCTGCTGCGTGACCTGCAGAATGCCGGCAACGCCGGTGAGTTCTACACCCCGCGCCCGGTCACCGAGTTCATGGTGCGCATGGTCGATCCCAAGCTCGACGAGAAGGTCATGGACCCGGCTTGCGGTACGGGCGGCTTTCTCACTTGTACCATCGAGCACAAGCGCAGCCGCTATGTGAAAACCGCCGATGACGAGCGCACGCTGCAAGCGAGCATCTACGGTGTGGAGAAGAAGCCGCTGCCGCACCTGCTGGCCACCACCAACATGATCCTCCACGGTATTGAAGTGCCGAACCAGATCCGCCACGACAACACCCTGGCCCGTCCGCTGATCAGCTGGGGGCCGAAGGAGCGGGTCGACTGTATCGTCGCCAACCCGCCGTTCGGTGGCATGGAAGAGGACGGTATCGAAACCAACTTCCCGGCCGCCTTCCGTACCCGCGAAACGGCTGACCTGTTTCTGGTGCTGATCATGCACCTGCTGAAAGAGGGCGGCCGCGCTGCCGTGGTGCTTCCTGACGGCTTCCTGTTCGGTGAAGGCATCAAAAGCCGCATCAAGGAAAAGCTGCTCACCGAGTGCAACCTGCACACCATCGTTCGCCTGCCCAACGGGGTGTTCAACCCCTACACCGGCATCAAGACCAACTTGCTGTTCTTCACCAAAGGCACACCGACCAAAGAGGTGTGGTTCTACGAGCACCAGTACCCAGCCGGCGTGAAGAACTACTCCAAGACGCGCCCCATGCGTATCGAAGAGTTCGCCGTGGAAGAGGCGTGGTGGGGCAGTGAGACGGATGGTTTTGCCGCACGCGTGGAAAACGAGTTCGCCTGGAAGGTCAGCCTGGATGAACTGAAAGCTCGCAACTGGAACCTCGACTGCAAGAACCCCCATGTCGGCGAGCAGATCAGCCACGACCCGGACCAGCTGCTGCGTGACTACGCCCAGCTGCAAGGCGAAATCAGCGAGCTGCGCGACCAGCTCAAGGCCGTGCTGGCCGAGGCGCTGGAGCGGCCATGAGCGACGTCGCCATCTACGAAAGTGCCAGCGGCCAGATCGCCGTCACCGTCGAGCACGACAGCGTATGGCTACGCCAGGAGCAGCTGGCGGAGCTGTTCGGCCGCGACCGCACCGTGATCGGCCGGCATATCCGCAACATCTTCGCCGAGGGCGAGTTGGAACGTGAAAGCAATGTGCAAAATCTGCACATTGCTGGCTCCGACAAGCCGGTGGCCTTCTACAACCTCGACGTGATCATCTCCCTCGGCTACCGGGTGAAGTCCCGTGAAGGCACGCGCTTTCGCCAATGGGCCAATCAGGTACTCAAGCAGCACCTGACCCGCGGCTACAGTCTCCACCGCGAACGTTTCGAGGCCAACGCCCGCGAACTGGAAGCGGCACTGGAGCTGGTGCGCAAAACCGCTCGCACGCCCGAACTGGGCGAAGCCGGTGGGCGTGGGCTTGTGGAGATAGTCAGCCGCTACACCCAGACCTTCCTCTGGCTGCAGCGCTACGATGAAGGCCTGCTCACCGAGCCCACGGGCAGCCCCGGCGGTGAGTTGCCCGATGCAACCCAGGCGCGCGGGCAGCTGGCCGAGCTCAAATCCCAATTGATGGCCCGTGGTGAGGCCAGCGATCTGTTCGCCCGTGAACGCGGCGACGGTCTGGCGGCGCTGCTCGGCAACCTCGAACAAAGCGTTTTCGGCGAGCCGGCTTACCCGAGCCTGGAAAGCAAAGCGGCGCACCTGCTGTACTTCGTGGTCAAGAATCATCCCTTCGCCGACGGCAACAAACGCAGTGGCGCCTACCTCTTCGTCGACTTTCTGTACCGCAACGGCCGCCTGCTCGATGCCGAGGGCAACGCGGTAATCAACGACACCGGCCTGGCGGCGTTGACCCTGCTGGTCGCCGAATCGGCACCCGAACAGAAAGACACCCTGATTCGCCTGATCATGAACATGCTTGCCCCGGAAATCCGCCCATGACCGCTCTGCTGACCGATAACCTGCCGCTGCTGGCCGGCGCGCCCAATGGCATCAAAAAGCTGCGTGAGCTGATTCTGGAACTGGCGGTGCGCGGCAAGTTGGTGCCGCAAGATCCCAGTGATGAGCCGGCCAGTGAGTTGCTCAGGCGTATTGCCGAGGAAAAGGCGCGGCTGGTGGCTGAGGGGAAGATCAAGAAGCAGAAGCCGCTGACTGAAAGAGATGACGAAGCTCCAGAAATTGAGCTGCCAGCAGGATGGGCATGGGCTCGGCTATCTAATGTTGTGAATGTTCTTAATGGCCGGGCTTACAAGAAAGAAGAGCTGCTCGACGCTGGAACGCCCGTTCTTCGAGTTGGTAACTTATTCACATCTAATCATTGGTATCACTCAAATCTGACGCTTGAAGAGGATAAGTACTGTAATCCTGGCGACTTACTGTTTGCTTGGTCTGCCTCCTTTGGGCCTTTTATTTGGCAGGGTGAGCGCTCGATTTATCACTACCACATCTGGAAGCTAGATTTTTACGCTCAAGGTCAACTCAGCAAGCATTACCTATACAACTTCTTGCTGGAGCAGACGCAAGAGATCAAAGCCGCAGGGCATGGCGTCTCCATGGTTCACATGACCAAGGAGAAAATGGAGAAGCTGGTAGTCCCTGTGCCCCCACTCGCCGAACAACACCGCATCGTCGCCAAAGTCGATGAACTGATGGCCCTGTGCGACCGCCTGGAAGCCCAACAGGCCGACGCCGAAAACGCCCACGCCCAACTGGTGCAGGCGCTGCTCGGCAGCCTGACTCAAGCCGCCGATGCCGGAGACTTTGCCGCCAGCTGGCAACGCCTGGCCGAGCACTTCCACACCCTGTTCACAACCGAATCCAGCATCGACGCCCTCAAACAATCCCTGCTGCAACTGGCCGTGATGGGCAAGCTGGTGCCGCAAGACCCCACCGATGAGCCGGCCAGTGAGTTAATGGTTCGGCTTAGGCAGGAAAGGTCAGAGTGGTTGCTCAGTAAGCAAGACTCGGCCCCTGAGTGCAAAACGATGCTAAGAAAGCTCTCGTCCTTGAGTGAAGCATCACCGCCATTTCCTCTACCTGATTCATGGCAGGCTGTGCACTTGATTGACTGCAGCCGAATGCTTGTGGATTGCCATAATAAGACTGCCCCCTACGCTAGTGAGGGCATACCAATAATTCGAACCAGCAACATCAGAAATCGTGAATTCCGGTTTGATGACCTCAAATATGTCAACGATGAAACTTACGAATACTGGTCACGGAGGTGCCCGCCCGAGCCAGGCGACATCATGTTTACCCGTGAGGCTCCGATGGGAGAGGCGGCCATCATCCCAGATGGTGCAAAGTTCTGCCTCGGCCAGAGAACAATGCTGGTCAGACCAATGCATGACTACATCGACAATCGATACCTGCTCATTACGCTGACAGAGCCTCATCTACTGGAGCGAGCATCAACAGATGCAATCGGTTCGACGGTGAAACACTTGCGCGTCGGCGATGTTGAGCAGCTCAATATTCCATTACCGCCACTAGCCGAACAACACCGCATCGTCGCCAAAGTCGATCAGCTGATGGTCCTCTGCGACCAACTCAGAACTCGCCTAACCCAAGCCCGCCAACTCAACGAACAGCTCGCCTCCGCATTGGTCGAGCAGGCCGTGGCCTAAAACAAGGAGTGCAGGGATGCCCATTCGCACGCAAGTCTGGACTGTCGGCGCGCAGCCCGTAGCCCTCAAGCCGGCGCGGTTGATCAGCGAGCAGCTACTGGAAAGCATGATCGTCGCGGCGCCAGCGTTGCTCTCTGATGACTGGCTGCTGATCGGCCAGCAGGAAAGCACCGGCTACGGCGGCCGTATCGACCTGCTGGCGCTGGCGCCGGATGCCTCGCTGGTACTGATCGAACTCAAACGCGACCGCACTCCCCGCGAAGTAGTAGCGCAGGCGCTGGACTATGCCGCCTGGGTGGAGCGGCTGGAGGCGGACGAGATTGCCGCCATCTATCAGCGCTTCAAGCCGCAGGGCGATCTGGCTGCTGATTTCCAGGCGCGTTTCGGTGCGCCACTGGATATCGAGTCGCTCAATCAGAGCCATCAGATCGTCATCGTTGCCGCCGAGCTGGATGCCAGCAGCGAGCGCATCGTCAGCTACCTCAGCGAGCGTGATATCGCGATCAATGTGCTGTGCTTCCAGGTGTTCCAGCTGGGCGAGCAGCAACTGATCAGCCGCGCCTGGCTACTAGACCCAGCCGAAACGCCACAACCCACCGCGGTCGCCAAGCCCGGTACACCCAGCGAGCCCTGGAACGGCGAGTTCTACTGCTCCTTCGGTCACGGCCCCAGCCGCTCTTGGCCCGAGGCACGGCAGTTTGGCTTCATCTGCGGTGGTGGGGGCAGCTGGTACAGCAACAGCCTGAAGGTGCTCAGCCCCGGCGACCGCATCTGGGTCAACGTACCCGGCGCCGGCTATGTAGGCGTGGCGCGGGTTACAGGCCATGCCACCCCAGCCATTGAGTTTCGTATTCCCTATCAAGGCACCGAGGTGCCGGCGCTGGAGCTGCTCAACGGCGCCAATTATCACCGTGACCTGGCCGATGACCCGGAACGTTGTGAGTACTTCGTCTCAGTGGAGTGGCTGTTCAGCCTGCCGCTGAACGAAGCCATCAAGGAAGTCGGCCTGTTCGGCAACCAGAACACCATCTGCCGCCCAACCACCCCGAAGTGGCGCTGGACGGTGGACCGATTGAAAGAACGCTTCGGCGTGAAAGCCTGATTCGCGAATTGCTTTGATCCCTCTGCTTTAAACGGACGCTTTGGTCATGATGGATTTGCTGCAACACCTGATTCCCGATTTCGCCCATATGTTCAGTGCCAACCCTAACGGGATCAGCGCCTGGTTCTGGCTGGTCACCGCACTGATCTTCGGGTTTTCGCTGTTCTTCCTGATGCTGCATTTCCGGCATTTCAAAGCGCGCATGCGAGCACTGCGCTCGCTGCTGGACGGGCAGAGCAAGGACACCCTGGCTGCCAGCCGAAGAGAAACGCTGCACAAGGCACAGGAACTGAAGGCATCCAATGTCGGCATGCTCTGGCGCGAGTTCGATGAAAGTCTCGTGCAGTCGTCCGACCAGCAAAAGCTGTTCAACACTCTGGATGCCGAGCATTTCTTCAATGCGCGCACGCTGGCCAGTGGTCTGACGGCTAGCCGCCTGCTGGCTGCGGCGCCCAGCTTCCTGGTGGCGGTCGGTGTGTTGGGTACCTTCGTTGGTTTAACCGTCGGGCTTGAGGGGCTGGTGGGCACATCCGATGAGATCGAAGCGCTGAAGGGCGGCATCAACAAGCTGATCTCCGGCGCTGCTGTGGCGTTCATGACATCTGTCTGGGGCGTTGCCTTCAGCCTGCTGCTGAACATCATCGAGAAGATGTTCGAGCGTAGTGCGCTGATCGATATCCAGCGGCTGCAGCACGATATCGACTTCCTCTATCCGCGAATTCCGGCTGAGCAGTCGCTGGTGCACATCGCGGAATACGGGAAGGAGAGCAAGGAAGCGCTGCAGGAATTGCACGAGCGCATTGGCGATCGGCTGCAGGAAACTCTCAATGGCATGAATGAGGCCATGCAGACAGCGCTGACCGATGCACTGAACAACATCATGGCTCCCGCTATTCAGACTTTGGTGAGCACTACCAGCCAGCAATCTACCCAGGTGCTGGAAACCCTGGTTGGAAGCTTCATGGACGGTATGACGTCGGTTGGCCGGGAGCAGGGCAGCCAGATGCAACAGGCCGCTGCCGACGTGAACGCGGCTGTAAGCGGCATGAGTGAGCGCCTGAACCAGCTGTTCACCAGTTTGAGCGAGCAACAGGGACGGCAGATGGAGGTGGCGCAGCAGCAGAGCAGCCAGTTCGAAGCTCAATTGCAACGCATTGCCGGGTCTGCAGATCAGCGGCAGGAACAGCTGGAGCAGCGTTTCAGCGAGCTGATGGCCGGACTGTCGAGCCAGTTGCAGGGGCAGTTGGGCTCTGCGCAGCGCCGCGATGAAGAGCGGCAGGCGATGTTCGAGCGTTTGCTGAGTGAGTCCAGTGCCAATCAGGCGGCGCTTCTGGAGAAGTTCTCCAGTTCCACTCAGGACCAGATGCGAGTGATGGCCGAGGCGGGCAATGAGCGGCATAACAACCTGGAGAAGGTGTTCTCCCGGTTGATGATGAACCTGAACACGCAGCTCGATACGCAGATGGGAGCCGCCGAGCAGCGTGAGCAGGCCAGGGCACAGCGCCACGAGGAGCAGCAAGCGGCGGTACTGGCGCAACAGCAGCAGCTGATCGGCAATCTGGGCCAGACCAGCCAACAGCAGATTGGCGCCATTGCCGAAGCCGCTGCGACGCAACAGCGCAATCTCGAGGAAACGGTCAGCAAGCTGCTCGGCAGTTTCAATGAGCAGGTCAGCGGGTACGGCGTGCAGGCGGAGCAGCGTGAACAGAGCCGCCAGCAGCGCTTTAACGAACAATTGGAAAACATGGCTGCGCAGCAGCGGGAGTTGCTGGCAGGTATCGCGTCCGCCGTTCAGGTTACCCAGCAGCAGAGCAGGCAAATGGCTGAGCAGCATCAGCAGCTGATGACGCGCCTGCAACAGGCTACTGAAGCGGCCGCGACCAGCAGCAAGCACATGGATAGCAGCGCCAATCAGTTGGGCCTGCTTTCTGCCAACCTTCGCCAGGCCGCTGATGCGCTGGGCCAGCGCCTGGAGGCAGTAACCCAGGGCGTGGAAGCTGCGAGCACGCAGAATGCCGCGTTGGCTGCACAACTGCAGGGCCAGGCAAGTTCGCTGTCGCAGCTGCAGGCAGCACTACTCGAAGGCGCGCAGCGCTTCGAGCAGGCCGCAAGTGAAGCACGCAATGGCTTTGGTGACATGAAACAGACGCAGCAGGAATTCCTGTCCGGCGTAAGGCATGAATTTACAACGCTGGGTGAGACGCTGCGTGCCCAGGTAGAGGCAATTGAAAAGCAGGCTGAAGAGTGGCTGCGTAGCTACGCCTCCGAAGTGCGTACGCAGACTGAGGACCGCATGAACAAGTGGAACGAGGTCTCGCTTGCCTATGCCGATCAGATGCATCGCAACGTCCAGGCGGTGAGCGGGATTCTGGATGAGCTGGAGGCACGCTGATGCGCTTTCGCAAGTCGCATGACGTGGCCGTCGATGAGGAAAACCCGTACTGGATGTCCTTCTCGGACATTATGTCGGCGCTGCTGGTGATCTTCATTCTGGCCTCGGTGATCCTGATCCTGCAGCTGATGGACATTCAGCAGAAGCTGGAGGAGCGGCAGGTCCAGTTCGAACAGGAAATCGAAGAGCTGAAAAAGGCGGAGCAAGTGCGCCGCACCATCCTCGATGAGGCAGTTGAGGCACTACGCAGGCGCGGCATCAAGGTGGAGGTCAGCGAGAATCACACGGTGCTGAGTATTCCCAACGACCTTCTTGGCTTCGATACCGGTGCCTATGAAATCCATTCGGCCTATCAGGCGCGAGCGCTTGAGATCGGCAAGGTCATCAATGAGGTGATCTCGCGTGATGACCGAGTGGAATTCCTGGACACGATTTTTATCGAGGGCCACACGGATAATCGCCCGTTGCAGGGATTCATGGGCAAAGGCAACTGGGGGCTTTCCACCTTTCGTGCTATTTCGCTCTGGCAGTTCTGGGGGGACGCCTTGGCGCGCGAGGAGCAGTTGTCGCGCCTGAACAACAAGGACGGAAAGCCGCTGTTCTCGGTCAGCGGGTATGGCGAAACACGTCCGGCCGTGGCCGATCAGGTCACGGAGGAAGACTTCAAACGTAATCGCCGAATCGACATTCGTTTCACCATCCGTCGTCCGGATAGCGCCCAGTACGAGCAGGTCAAGGAGCGGCTGGGGGAGACCAAGCCATGAGACTGCCTCCAGTCGAGTTTCCTGTCGCCGGCTGGAGCGCTCAGATGCTCGAGCGTTGGATTGTTCTGACAAAAAAGGCAGCCACTATGGAGACGGAGGCCGGAAACAATGATGCGTTTGAGCGCATGTGCGCTGAACTGCGTCGGATGGCCTTCACGCTGCGCTGTGATGTGCTGCCAGAGTTGTTAAAGCGCCGGATAACGGCTCGCGCGCTGACTTCGTTGTGGCTCAACGACGAAGTAGTCGAATTACTCAACGCACGCTTGCTAACCTGAATCGCCCCGGGTTTTGTGGAGGCCGTTTCGTTTAAGTCAGGCCGCCATGGCCTGACCTGCTTGTTGCTGGTGGAAGTTTGCCTCAGCCTCCGCAGGCGGGATATATCCGATTGAGCTCAGCAG